>Ga0123352_10005537_pt1 | contig 19049 bp, 13 predicted proteins | sample TergutLab28metaG_FD_89700 | JGI IMG/M metagenome (GOLD analysis project Ga0123352, IMG submission 89700) | Labiotermes labralis P1 segment gut microbial communities from Petit-Saut dam, French Guiana - Lab288 P1 | ecosystem: Host-associated > Arthropoda: Insects > Digestive system > Gut ... | reverse complement strand
CCTAAAAGGACTGTGTGGGTTCGTATAAGAAAAGCCAGCAAACCGTTGCGGCTGCTGGCGTTGATTTTGGCGGAGGGTAAGAGATTCGAACTCTTGTGACGTTGCCGTCAAACGGTTTTCAAGACCGCCGCCTTATGACCACTTGGCTAACCCTCCAGTTGATTTTGTCCACCCTGTACTCCATAAATCCGTCGCTGGAAATCGGGCAAACATCGTGGGCGAACATGAGAAATATTCAGTTGTAATCCTATCGCACAAACCCTGTAGTATCAAGGCTTTTCGAGGTCATAGCGGTTACTCGTCCGACAGTTTTTCAAGACCGCCCCGTTATGACCGCTTCGGTAACCCTCCAGTTGGTTTGTTCACCCTGCACCCCAAAATTCCATCACTGGAAATCGGGCAAACAATTTGGGCAAACATCGGAAATATTAAGTTGTTTTGCAAGGAGTAAAACCTTGTAATCACTGGGCTTTCTGCCTGTCAGTAGTAAATCATCTAACAGTTTTTCAAGACCGCCCCGTTATGACCACTTCGGTACCCCTCCATATGGGAATTATGCAGTTTTGTGGGAGAATCACGAGTTTTAAAGGTCGCCACATTATGACCTCTTCGCTAACTCTCCGTACAGTAGATAAAATCACAATCTTGCCCAGTGCTTAGATAGTATAATCGAATTCAATGAAATAATCAATGAAAATTTTTACAAATTTAAAACAAAATTAATAGTCGTTGCTGTTCATCTCTTACCTCTGATCTGAGCGCAAGCGATTTCATAGCTACGAGAACGAGAGCAAATTAGTTTTAGTTTTGCCCTAAAGTAATTTAATTGCAGCTCTCGCGGTATCCCAAGCTAGTTTATGCATCTCTTGCCTGTGAGCCTCCATAGTCTGTGTATATGACTCGAACCCATCTCTTGTTGTGATATCTAAAGCATCCATCATAGCCATTGCTTCTTGTGCATTAAAGTCTTCAAATGATATGCAGTAGTCACTCAATCCTGCCTTTTCCATAAAGGCATCGACTTTAGGATCGTATGAAACCCCAAGCATAGGTGTACCCATTGCCATGGCACAAATCAACCCATGTAGGCGCATGGACAATACACGATCCGCAAGTGATGTCAATGCAAGAAACTCTGTGGCGCTCAGACATTTATCAATAATGAAAGGCTTTGAATTCATACAGTTCCGCAGCTTAGCTGACGCCTGTGCATCTTCAGGATAATGAGCGGGAACTAGCAGGATATCCCATCCTTTTGAGGACATTGAGTCAAGGCACTCGGCAATGGGGGGTATATGAGAATCGTCTTTCCAAAATCTTATTGAAACAAATAGCAGCGGCTTTCGTTCTCCGTCTGATATGATGGGAATGCCAAGTTCATTTAGCATCCGTGCAACCGAAACGGAGTTCCTATGCAAGTCCCCATGCATATTTGCTAAAGCGTTTCCAGCATCGTTCGATGAGATATCACGTATGTCGATATTTTCGCCCTCCGGGAAAATGTCTTTATGGGTCAATGCCATAACAGGATCACTTGTGACTTTAGTATCCTTTTTTACGCCAAGCTCCTCAAGCAAATCTGCAGAACCGGCATCTCTGACGGTAATCGTATTGCAGCGGCTAAACACTTTGCCGGTCATTTTGCGGTTCTTTTCATGGGTAAGCGGTCCTAAGCCCTGACTGTAGATCATTACTTTGTTTCTCATCAAAAGCGCCAGTCGGATGATGCTAAGATAGTAAACAGGGCTTCTTGCACTGGTCACATCCTGAATTAGTGAACCGCCGCCGCTTATCAGAAGTTTTGCTCCAAGCAATGCAAATTTAACTTTGATAAGATTCCAGCGATCAACGGCATCCACCCCATATTGCTTGCGTGTTTGCTCAGGGTTTCCGGAAAGTACAATGATTTTCACGTCAGATCTAAGCTTTCTCAGACAATGAATGATCGACAGTAGCACAGCTTCGTCTCCGCAATTATCGAAGCCATAGTATCCGCTGATTACAATTTTCGGACTTTTTTTATTCATTGTCACAATACCTCATCAGTGCATCACAGCATCACAAAAATGACTTGGTTAAAATGCAGATGTAAACCTAAACATTAAGCACTAAGTACTTAGCACTAAGCATTCCCGGCACTGCCGTATTTCGCATCTATGGCTTTGAACTTTCGAAACACAAACTCAAGGACAATTATCAAGATGATGCCAATCAGCACACCAATCCACAGTCCGTGAACACTGCGGTACAGTGAAACCATAATCGGAGTGTGAATATGAGCATATGTGTTCATAAGTGAAACCTGCCCCATAATGCCAATCAATAGCACTGGGAACATTGATATTTTGTAACCATAATATAGTAAAACGAGCATAACAGGATGACCAATCAAAAACTCTGTAGTTCTCGGTCGAACACCTAAAATATCACGAAATAGTTGACGTATAACAAGTTCAAGATCAGAAACTGCACCGGGATTATCATTACCTGTGCGCATTACATACAGAGACAGCGCACCGAACATGATGATGCAAAGACCGAGCTGCCAAAAGCGGACGCTTGATTTTGCCGTTCCATACACAAGACCGTACCAATCCTGTTCTCTAAGCCAAAGGATAACCAGTACGACGATAAGTGGGGCGAGATATGATGCGGTTACTCCAACAAATCTGTCGAGTTTGATAAAGAATACAGGCTCGGAAAGCAGAGAGGACATTATCATTGCACCCATAAAAGTGAACACTGACATAACGCCCAACTGAGCTATTGCACCAATCATTCGTTTGACTCCTGTCCATTCGGGTAGTTTATAATTAAGAACCAAAAGTATTCCTAAGCTTGGGAATATTATTGCGCTGGCAAGGGCAAAGAGCTTTCTTGCAAAAATAGGGAGGAAGAACAAAGCGGCAATCCAAACCAAGAATCCAAACAATAATAGGGTGAGGAATGCGATTAGCCACTTTTTGCTCTGGAAAAAGCGACCCAAAGCAAATGTTGCAAGCCATCCACCGCCGGCAATTGCGCCTGCGCCAAGCAAAATCAGCGGCAACAATGGAATTGAATATGGAGTAAGCGGTGTTGGATTTCCAACATATAGACCGGATTCAGTAATCGCTTCATGGACATATTCAACCAACTCTATGGCAGGCTCTATAGCCGCCACAGGGTTAATCAGATTATGAAAACGAACATAAATGATTCTCATATTCCGCTCGGTTGCGGCGAGAGTATACCGATTGAGCATATCCTGAATTTCCGTATATCTGCGAAGTTCGGCATCCCCTATGGCGTGGACTCGCAGTAAATAATTATCCAGCTCCGCGGCTAGTGAAACCAATCCACGCTGATCGTAAAACTCAAATGAAACCAGAGGGAGCTCTAGCGGAGCGATTGCTTCAGCGATTGCTTCAATTATATAGTCATCTGTGTAGTCATCGGGTAAAGCAGGCTCATTAAAGCCGATGGCTGCCATATTGGGGATCATACTAACCCAACGCATAACTTCTGTCAAATTTTCCGGAGTGACGGGTTCCCAATTGCGTAGCCGCGGGAGTATAGCAAGACCCGCTGCCGCAGCCTGTTCAAGTTCAGCAATGGGGAATCCAAATCCCAAAGTCGCACGTTCTGAGGAGTGGAGATGAACCTTTATCACCGTCATGTCAAGAAGCGTAATTTTTTCTGGGTAGCGTCTTTTCGCATCAAGCAAAGAGAATATCTGCTCGAATATAAGTTGATCATCTATCAAAATAAAAGTGTAGTACGGAATTAGCATTTCACGGATGGATTCGCGCTCAGCTTCCGAAAGTTCTGCTAACTGGGGCTGTATCCGAAACCAAAGATCACTGCCGAAGAAAGTCATTACATCTCCAGAGATTTCCCATTCTGCCAACAGGCGCTCTCTGACGACCATACCTGTGGCACCGGCAAGTGAAATTTCTCTGACCATATCCCGAAACTCGATACCCGGATTACCATTTGCGATACGCATAACTTCATCGTAATCAACAAAAATACCAACAGTTGTATCAGCAGCTTCAACCGGCAATCGAACCCCGAAGTTAATCCATAGAGCGGCAATAAACGCCGCAATTATCACGATGACAGCCAGCCATTTTAAACAAGACAGGTTGCTTTTGCCTGATAAAGGTTTCGAATTATTCATACATACACCACTCACTTTTATTTATCAAATATTAAGCATTGTGCCTAAGTAAGCGCTGATTAAATCGCGCTCCTCGTCTTTGCGGGTCTTATTCCGTCTGTTTTCCGCATTGTTCAGTTAAATACTGCTAGTATTCGCCCTCAAAATCCAAAAAACAGGCGAAAAAATACCTCGCAATTATTTCGGGTGGATTTAATCAGCGCTTACCTAATGCATTCGTTTTATGCTCTGCTTTTTCTCAAAATCGAATACTGCGGCGCGAAAATAGGTAGCTTCATTTGTATTTCCATCATTGAGCGGGGCGTCGAATCCAACATACTTCCATTTGCGCCAAAAAACTCGTCCGCTAGGAATGTCACAGGCTCATCGGTAGGGGTAAGAAGTTCCAATTCATCACCGCGGAAAAACTTATTACGTTGCGTTAAAATAGCATTGCATTTCTCGTCACAGCTTTCGACAATTGCAACGACATCACAATCAGCTCGATACATTGAATCATCGCTGTATTGTCCCGGTCCTGCCGCATCGAAATAAAAGCCTGTCGAATATTCGCGGTGACTCACCTTATTTACTTCATTGCGCCATACATCTTTTAAAGGAATTCCTTCGACTGCTGCATCAATCGCCTTGCGATAGGCATTAGTAATAACAGCGGCGTAATATGCTGATTTCATGCGCCCTTCTATTTTCAGGCTAATAAGACCCGCATCCATCATATCTTTAACGTGGTTTATCATGCATAGATCACGAGAATTCATGATATATGTTCCACCGTCTTCTGCTATATCAAAGTGCTCATCCGGTCTATGTTTTTCAACTAAACTATAATTCCAGCGGCATGGCTGTGCGCACTCACCTCGGTTGGCATCGCGTCCTGTAAGATAGTTAGAGAGTAGGCAACGTCCCGAAATAGCAACACACATTGCCCCATGAACAAATGCTTCCAGCTCAAGTTCCGGAGACGTGTTTTCTCGTATATATGCAATCTCCTTGAGCGGAAGCTCTCGTGCCAGTATAACACGCGCAGCGCCCATATCGTGGAGAGCTCGTGCGGTTTCATAATTAAAAACTCCTGCTTGAGTGCTAATGTGTATATCAACCGCGGGAGCATGTTTTTTTGCAAGAGCCAATGCGCCGATATCAGATACAATTATAGCATCCGCACTCGCAGAGGATATTTCTTCAAGAAATTCAGGAAGTTCTCGCGCATCTTGATTAGTAAGAACAGCATTACAGGTTATATAAGCCTTTGCACCACGTTCATGGCAAAGTGTGACTGCGCTTGCAAGCATGCCGGAATCAAAATTGCCCGCAGAAGCCCTGAGTCCGAAGCGCAATCCACCAAGATATACTGCATTTGCCCCGTAAGTCAGAGCCATAACAAGCTGCTCAAAATCCCGCGCGGGAGATAGAAGTTCAGGTTTAATTAGCGCCACCACCCTCCGAACTGATCACTGTTAACAAATGCTCTGTGCTCAGCATAGGTTCTAAAGAAGTTATGTGTACCTTCAAGATTCAGCGCGTAGAAATACTCATTTGTCCGCAATGGATAAAGCGCTGCGCGGATTGAAGCTATGCCCGGATTTGCTATTGGTCCTGGCGGTAACCCCGGGAAAAGGTATGTGTTAAATGGATGATCAAGATCGAGGGTTGCCGGTATATCTGTCCCCATAACCGCATAGTATATTGTCGCATCAATTTGCAGGAATGGGAAATTCGGGCTTGCAAGTCGGTTATAGATAACAGCAGCTATCCTTGCGCGTTCCGCATCATCTCCCGCTTCGCGCTCCACCATTGCCGCGACATTTACTATATCGCGGACTGACATGCCCATCTCTTCGGCACGTTCAACAAACTCCTCGGTAAAGCGCCTGTTAAACTCCCTCAAAAATCTGTTGAGAACAGTTACAGGTTGTGAACCTATGAAGAAGTTATATGTTTCAGGGAATAAAAATCCTTCAAGCCTTAGTCTGTCGCCAATGGTTTCTTCATCTAGGAAGTGGAAGTTGAAGGGATGGTACGTGGCGGCTTCCCACAAATCACTTGCTGAATCTACAACGGCGTGGTCTTCCAGCAAGGTAAATATTTGCGCCATTGTAAACCCTTCCGGGATTGTCACGGTTGTTTCAACACGGACGCCTGCTCGAGCTGTCATCCCTTGTACAAGAGCTCGGTAGTCAAAGTTCATATTAAGAACAAACTGACCCGGTGTGATTCTTTCCTCGGCATTAGAAAAATTTGCATAAAGGTTAAATAAAAATCTGTGTCGGATTAATCCGGCTTCGTAAAGAATGTCTGCGACTCGATCTATTGTGAAATCAGCGGGGATGGTCACATTAACCGGCTCATCAACTGCACCAAAACCTAGGACATCGACTGTTGCCATCCAAAGAAGTGATGCCAATACTAGTCCGACGCATATAACAAAAGCGGCGTACAGAATCCCACCAACACATCCTGTCCGCTTCTCGCGGCGTAATCGGATTGGTCTGCTTTCCGGTACATCCATGTACTCTCCGTCAAAATCGAAATTGACGTCAAAGTCATCATCACCCATGTCGATTTCGGACTCGGTAGCGGTAGAAGTCTTTACCTTGCCTGACTGTGAAATATCATACTGTGTCGAAATTTTCCCGCTTTGCGAAATATCATATTCTCGAACATCAATAATATCCTCTGCCCGCACAGTGGATGGTGGGGCGGGTCTCCTTGGAGTAGCCAATACGCCGTCTTGTCTGGGTTGAGGAGTGGCAGGCTGGTTTGAAACAGGTTTGCTAGGTGCGCTTGAAACAGATCTGCTAGGTGCGCTTGAAACAGATCTGCTAGGTGCGCTTGAAACAGATCTGCTAGGTGCGCTTGAAACAGATCTGCTAGGTGCGCTTGAGACGTCTCTGGGTTTTGCAGGGGCTAACTTTCGCTCGCCGCTGGAAGGACCGCTGAGGCGTTTTTGTTCAGGCTTTACCGGAGCAAGCGGATAATCGACTCCTTTGTCAACATTAGCTTGCTTTTTGGACACAGCAGGAACAACCTGTCCGGGACGAGCCTTGACAAGATTTTTTGCAGAAGGTTGTGAGGTAGGGGGGCTGGGCTTCTCGTCTGCGATCAATCTTTTGATTTCTTCTAATTCATCATCAACGTTGGTCAAAAGAGACACTCCTTGTCAGTGGGTAAAAGATAAAAGTGATGGGGTGCAGGGGTTTAGTAGGGTATGCAGGTTTTGTAGGTTATGCAGTTTAAGTAGGTTAAGCAGGTTTAGCGAACAAGCGATGCCGAGGTCTCGGTAACTAAATAATTGACTTCGATATCATGTGGTTCTCTTGGGAGCTCTTCTCTTATCAAACGCTCCCTTGCCAGACCTATGGTGCAGGCATGGATATCGGCTAAATACCTGTCGTAGTAGCCTCCGCCATATCCGAGACGGAATCCCGCTTTGTCGTATGTTAGTGCAGGAACGATTATGAGTTCAAGATCTTCACGTGTGATTATCGGTGCGGTTTCCGATGGGGCGGGGATTCCAAGTATCGCAGGTTTGAGATCGTCCAAAGTCTTAATTTCACGAGCTTGCATAATTCCACCGCGAAAACAAAAAGGGAATGCGACCTGCTTGCCGGAGGCAAGGGCAACTTTTGCGAGCTCCAGAGTATCCGTCTCTCTTCCGACGCTATAGAAGAGCATAATGTTCCGTGCATTGATAAATTTATCAAGTGATGTAACGTGATGCAAAAGTCCGGAGTTGGATTCGACAATGTAATCATGCGGCAAATTGGCGATTTCATCGGCAATGATTTTTCTAAGTTCAGCTTTAAATGCTACTTTATCCATGTTTCAAAGTTGCATACTCGATTGTCCGGGAGGTCTTCATTAGGAAAATTGTTTAAAGTTTCCGCTCGGAAATCAGCGTGCATATCTCCTGATGTATTTCTTTCTCGCTTCTTGCAGTTGCATCTGAAAAACAGGATACCAAGTTCCAGCCATAGTACATTGCAGCGTGCTTGCCGCTCTGAGCACATTGATTGAGATATTTTGCATCCTGTTCGTGGATGTCTCCGGATGTACCGGTTTCGGTTTGTCGTTTTTCTAACCTTTGAGCAGCCTGATTTGATTCAATATCCATATATATTACGGTATTCGGCATTGGGAGTCCAACGAGATTGAACTCATATTCGTATAGCCATTTAAAAAAGCGCTCACGGTCTTCCGGGGGAAGCTTTGCCCCTTGGTGGATTGCGTTGCTTGTGGTATATCTGTCGGTCAAAATCAGTCCGCCGCTTTCATAATAATCACGCCAGTCTTGCAAGTATGATGCGATTCTGTCCACTGTGAAGAATGATGAGGCTGCATATGCATTTACCGCATCGGGGTCACTGCCAAATCCACCGCCGAGATACATTCGTATCAATGAAGAGGATGGGTCCTCATATCGTGGGAATCGAACACACCGGAAGTCCCGGCGCTCATCGGAGAAATGTCTGCACAGCAAATCAAACTGTGTAGATTTCCCACTTCCATCGATTCCTTCTATAACAATTAACTTACCCAATATAATGTCAAATCCTTGTACAATACTTGTCTCATGCGCATTTAATATGGTTTCTCACGCCCAGTTTCAAAGAAATATATTTGCTTATGGGCAGGTGTTGTTAAAAGTGTATCACAAATTCTACGCAAAAGTAAAGATATCTTATAACCTTTTCCGAATGACTGCAAGTAAAAACAGCGGTAGTCTCAGGCTTCTTTTTAACCTGCGTGGTTCCTTGGCTATTCTATATAACCACTCAAGCCCAAAGCGCTGAAAGAACATAGGGGCGCGTTTTACGTTACCGGCAAATACATCAAGCACACCGCCGAGTCCCGCACAAAGAGGCACATTTAGGCTGTTTAGTTGACTCGTTATCCACAATTCCTGCTTAGGAGCACCGAGACAAACAAGTAATAGGTCAGGATGTGCTGAGTTTATTTTCTTAACCATTGCCTGATCATCGCTGAAATAACCGTCTGCAGTACCGGCAATAAGCAACCCTGGATACATTTGCAATAGTTTTTCGCCTGCTGTTTCTGCGACGCCCGGCTTAGCCCCAAGCAGAAATACGCTCATACCCGATTGCGCCATCTTAGCCAACAAAACCCCGACAAAATCAATGCCGGGGACTCGTCCGCAACTTAATGGTGTGCCTAGAATTTTTGCGCCGTAAACTATCCCGATCCCATCCGGCAACACCAATCCTGCACCGGCGATAGCATTGAGTAAAATCTTGTTACGGCGGCAAAGCCAAACAATTTCTGGATTCGGCGTAACAACATAGCTCTTTCCGCCACCCTGAATAGTCTCATGCGCCCAATCAACAGCCCGATCAACGGAAATATCGTCAAAACCAACACCCAATACATCAGTTCTCAAGATTAAAACCAACCTTCAATTTATCTAGGTAACCGCTGATTAAATCGCGCACCTTGTCCTTGCGGGTCTTTTTTCGCCTGTTTTCTGCGTTTACCTAGGTTCCTTCCATCGTCTTAAAAACATTCCGCTCGCCGGAAAGTCCATCCTGCTGCATTAGGTTTTCAAGAACACTGATATCTGCGGCAATATCCATTGCATCAGCTCTGAAAAGCTGGTCGAGCTGTTGCTCATAACCGAGAGCCAGCGTATCAAGGATTCGACCTATATTCTCTTTTGCTGCCATAATATTCTCGCCCTTGACTCCTTGTTTTTCAAGTGTCGAATATGAACGCAGGAGCTTTATTGTCGTTGGAAGATAGTAACTCACAAAACGTCGGATCTGAGGCTGCTTCTCGGGATGCTCCTCAATATGACGGAAAATCTTTGCGGTAAGTTCTTCGATCTTATCAATCTTGTTTGAGATGGAAATATCGGCTATGGAATAATTTAACTCACGCAACTCCGAAATAGTAGACATATATTGATTCTCGCGAGGTTCTTCCGATTGAAAAAAATCCTCTTGAAATGATTTTGCGGAACTCCTTATCTCTTCGGCTGTATCAGAGCAAAGCACCAGACTGTCAAGTTCGTAATCAATATATGTACCGAACTCAAAATATCCGGAATTGATCATAGTTTGTAAGTCGCGCTTTACAACTCTTGCTGAAATGCCTTGGGTTTGAGAAATGTCGGAAATTCGCACTACGGTTCGCCCTGTAAGAAATGCGTGATAATTCTTGTATCTTGTAAATTTTCGGGTAAAAACACCTCTTGAAATAAGTGAAATAACCCCGCCGGATAGATAAAACGCTCCCATCCAGAATTCGCCCCAAGCGTTGACCCCATCACCCCATATGCTGCTCGCAGCTCCAAATATAGTGCTTGCACCAATGACGAACAATGCAACAGAAATAAGCAGAAAGACAACTGAAATGACTCTGCCTGATTTTTTTTCAAGCTGTTTGCGATCTTTCTTTTTGATGGGCTTACCAGAATTGGTCTGCGTTGGTTTCGGTTGCGATGCGGGTCGTAATGACCCGGTTGTCTCCGGAGCATAGCGAAGAGGCTGTGAGGGGGAGGGGGAGGGCGAGGAGGCTGGGGTGGATACAGAATTGGACGCAGAATTGGACGCAGAAGTAGGTATAGAACTGGGCGCAGAGCCGGAGCTGTAAGTGGAGGTTCTTTTTCCGGGCTTGCGGGCTGAATCTTTGTTAGGTTTGGCATATGAACGCATTTTTAAAATGAGCAGGAGCAAACCAAGCGGAGGAAAAGCAAACATCAAAATAAAGATGATGACCCAAGAAATGACCTCACCTGTTTGATCGACTTCATTTTGATTGTTCTTGTTGTTACGATTCATGGCACTTCCCCCACCGCGTGTTTTCACCAAGGCGAGTATATCAGAATAACGCCGGAATGTGAAGAGTTAAGTTGTTAAAGGTTTGTTTAGATATCATTAAAAGTTACTATTCACGCAGCAATACGTGCGCAGGTTTGATCTGAACAGTAATCATTAAAATATATACAAAACCAACACATTAATATATAATAGTTGGGTAGACCCTAGTTAAGCCCATTTAAAGCTTTACCCGAAAGGAGACGATCTCTCATGTCAAAAGGAATTGTAATAGGCGCATCAATAGGCAACTGCGTACATGTTGCGGGTGCGGCGCATTTTCTGACCCTTGCGGAAGACGAAGGATACGAAACCATATTTCTTGGTCCGGCAGTGAGTGTAGACGCAGTCATTGAAAGTGTGGAAAAAAATAAACCAGCCATAACAACGCTGGGATATCGTCTGACGCCAGAAAACGGAGTGACGATTGTACGTGAATTAATAGAAAAAAGCGCGAAGCTTACACATAAGCCGATCTGGATATTTGGCGGAACAGCCCCGGTTGCGGAAAAAGTTAAGGAACTTGATTTCTTCGATGTTATTTTTGATGGAACTGACGACATTGACGACAGCATTACATTTCTGAGGACAGGGAAGATGCCTGAGAAGGGTGATGCTGAACTATTTGCTACAGACTTAGTTGGGCGGCTGTCTCAGAAGCAGCCATATCCGCTTCTGAGACATCATTTCGGACTGCCATCCTTTGAGGAAACTCGAGAAGGCATAACTGAAATAGCCGAATCTCGTGTGCTGGATGTAATCTCGCTTGGAATAGATCAAAACACGCAGCAATACTTCTTTCATCCTGAAGATCGCAAGCCGGAAATGGATGGAGCGGGCGGTGTACCTGTTTATGATGCTAAGGGATTTTTATGTCTTAAAGAAGCCTCGCAGTGCGGAAATTTCCCGCTTATGCGCTGCTACAGTGGTACGGCGGATGTAATCCCGCTGGCTGAAGTCCTCAACGAAACAATAGCCAATGCTTGGTGTGCGGTACCGCTTTGCTGGTATAACGAGCTTGATGGCAGGGGAGACAGACCCATTAAAACATCAATGGAGGAAGCGCAGGAGCTTATCGCATTTCACGGTAAACTCGGCATTCCCGTGGAACTAAACGAACCACATCATTGGGGACTTAGGGATGCTCACGACACAATGTCTGTAGCCGCCTCGTATATAAGTGCATACAATGCAAAGAAATACGGCGTCAAAGATTATATTTCGCAATATATGTTCAATGTTCCAAACTCACTTAGCTTCTCAATGGATCTTGCAAAGGTTTTGGCGCAAATTGAACTTTCCGAATCGCTTGCGGACAAAGACTTTAGAGTATATAGGCAAACCCGCGCAGGATTGCCATTTTTAAGCGGAGACAACGCCATAGCGAAAGGTCAACTTGCAGCATCGACTGCACTTCAAATGAATGTTCGTCCGCATATTATCCATGTTGTCGGATATAGTGAAGCGCTTCACGCTGCGACGCCAGAGGTTATCATTGAGAGCTGTAAAATAGTCCGCGGAGTCGTACGCTCAACCCTGTCAGGCAATGCGGAGGCAATGTATGACCCGAAGGTTAAAGAACGCCGCGACGAACTCCTGAGTGAAGCTAAATATCTGCTGGATTTTATAAAAGATGAATATTCCGGCATTAGTAAAGATCCGCTTGCCGATGCGGCTGTTCTGTCTGATTGTATAAAACGCGGGATTCTGGATGCTCCGCATATTGTCAAAAGAGGTGAATTTTGCGGAACGCTCCAAACGCGTATAAGAGAAGGAAAATGTCTGGCATGGGATAGTAAAACAGGCAAGACTATGAACGAAAAAACCAGACTTGAACAATTGACCGGAAAAGCTGTAAAAATAGCACTGTAGGGGGAATAACGAAATGAGCAAGAAAGATAAAAAAATCGCAGTTATAAGCTCAGGTAATGGTGGACAATCAATGGTCGCGTATTTCTCATACCTCGGGTATCGCTCAGCGCTCTATGCCAGAGAAGCCGAACGCGTTGATATGTTTCCTGACAATCGCTTTGTAATAAGCGGCGAAATCGAAGCAGAGGTTGATGTTGAGCTCGTAAGCGCGGATATGGGGAAAGTTGTGGAAGGCGCCTATCTCATTATGGTCACAACCCCTGCCCAATATCATCCAATTGTCGCCAGAGCAATGGCCCCGCATCTTGTTGACGGACAGGCAGTTGTTCTAAACCCAGGGCGAACATTTGGAACGCTGGCGTTTTCAAAAGTTTTGTCAGAATGCGGTTGCAAAGCGGAAATCATGCTTGGAGAGACCGATACATTCGCTTTTACATGCCGCTGCCCAGAGCTGCGAAAACCGCAGATATACAAAATCAAAGACAGTGTTCGCCTTGCTGCGCACGATTCGGTATATGCCGAGCACCTGCTTGGCATACTGAGGGAAATATTCCCGATGTTTAGTCTTGCTGAAAGTGTTTTGTATACCGGATTTTCAAATATGGGGATGATTTTTCACCCTATGCCCATACTCATGAATATCACTAGAGTTGAAGCGAAGGAAGATTTTAAGTTCTACATGCAGGGTATATCGCCACTCGTAGCAGGCATTTTGGAGAAAATGGATGTTGAGCGCGTGACTGTAGCCAATGCTTATGGCGTTGCGGTCCCGACTGCACGGCAATGGCTTGCCGAGGCATATGGATCACGCGGTGACTCGCTTTATGAGCAAATACAAAATACCGATGCATATAGAACGGTTCTGGCTCCTGTAGATATTGATACGAGGTATATTTTCGAGGATGTCTTGACCGGCTGTGTTCCAACAAGCTGTGCCGGAAAAGCCATAGGTGTGCAAACAGAGGTTCTGGACACGCTTATAAAATGGGCATCTATACTATATGGTCGTGATTTCCGCGCCGAAGGTCGTAACGAAGCGCTGATAGATTTCAAGAAATTTATGTAGCGGTGCAGCAGCAACTGCTGCACATAGGGCAAACGTTGAGCATTGTGAACATAAGGGCAAGTGAAGCGCTGCACATAGAGGCAAACGTTGAGAATAGAGGTTAAACGACCGGAGCATACAAGCTCCGGTCGCAAATATTACCGAATATGTTTTCCCTTAACCCATGACGTAAAATATCTCTCTCAAGTCAACCGATACATTGTCGGCAGGTAATATGACTCCACCAACGCCGGATCTGGCAACTACGCCGTTAATGCGCCAGTATACTATGCAAAACGCCGGATCGGCAGCAAGGAGTTCTTGAACCTCCATGTAGATTGCGCGGCGTTCATCAACGTCAAGCGTCGTCCCTGCTCTGTCAAGCAGCTCGTCAACTACCGGGTTGCTGAAGTTCATTCTCATTCTGTTCATAGCTGATTCAGAATGAAAGAATGTTCTGATGGAGCTTGCGGCGAGAGTGTTATTTAACGCGAGGAACACAATCTGAGTGGGGTTATCCGCCATATGTGCATTCAAGCCGGGTGAGTCAAACTCAAGTACCCGGCTATTGATACCGGCGACCCTTAGTTGCTCCTGCAGAGCCTGAGCCGCTCTGATGTTTGTAAGGACTGCGGCTGCGATCTCGATTTCCTCGCCATTATAATCCGATTGTGCGAGATGGTATGCCACCAAATCAAGGTCAAACGCAATTCCCGGGATATCATTGTTGCGGAAGTCCATTGCATATCCCCATATTGTTCCGCCGCCTGTTGGTCCGCCATCTATCCGGTGTGTTAAGACATTGGAAGCCCATTCGTTTGCCGCGAAGAGGGCGACATCTGTTCTGTTCGTGGCATGTATTATTGCCATTCTGAGATGCCAGCATTGCAGCAGTGGATCGGCAAGATTCATAGAGAAACCTTGCATTGTGTTAAATGTATGGGCAAGGACGTTATAGTTATCCGGATCAGCTTGGAACATATGGACATCATCGGCGCTTGTACTAAAGCTTATATGGGTGTCTCCGGTCTGCAGTCTTATTGTACGAGCAGTCATTTCCGGCACAAAGCGCAACGTTACGAATCTGGATTGAGGGTTGAATCTCTCATTCCAGAAGTTATCATTTAGTTCCATAGTTATGAAGTCGCTGGGTATAAGTTCGCGAATAATGTAAGGACCTGTGCCTATATGCGTACCGGTCGCAGGATCAGCCTCAACCGCGCTGCGGCTTATTATCGCTGCGGGAGGGTGTGCGATATCATGATAGAAATCAACATTGACATCTCTGAGGACTATTTCAAGAGTAAAGGGATCAATTGCACTGATTGTTTCGACTCCTGACCAGCGAGCAAATCCAAGAGAACCAACGCCGGTTTCCTGACCCCACTCTACTGTGAAGATAACATCATCAGCCGTAAACTGCTGTCCATTATGGAAATAAACATCGTCGCGCAGGTGGAAGATAAATGTTTGGTAATCGTCCGTGTGCCAATCATGCGCGAGTGACGGCACGAACAATCCGCTGTCATTATCTCTTTCAATCAGTCGGTCGTGAACCATAAGGAATATCCAGCTGGTGGATGTCGGATTCGCTGCCGGATTGAAAGGGTTTATAACGGCTATAGGGTTATTATCGATTATGACATCGATATGCTCGGCTAATATAGCCTCATCGTCCGGCGCAGCTTCCAGCATCCCACCGCCGCCCACAGCGGGCGGGGCTGCCGGGAGTTCTGCAGTACCGGGTTGGGCGGGCTCGGTTGCCGGTCCCGGAGCAGGGGTGCCTGCATCACTTGGACCGCACGCAGCAATAAATGCTCCACACATGACCAAACTGAGAATAATCGCTACGGCTTTTTTACTTTTTCTCATTCTTTTCACCTCTTTCATTTTTTGTTCTGTATATTGTTTCGTCTGTATACCGCTTTGTATGTAGGGTTTAGCGACGTAAGTGTATAACTGCGACATGTGTTTGTCAACCTTTTTGTGTATATATTGCTAAAAATTTATGTATAAATTACTACACAATATACATCTATTAATGTATATTGTATATTTTCAAGTATGATTGGTGCATATTTAGCTATGATTGGTATATTTGCTGGAATATTTTGTTCATAATTTTTGTAGTGTTTTGTGTATGTATCAATATTGAATTTGTAAGGAGCGCGAATTGAAATTATTGCTCGGTTAGGCAATATGCGGAAGTCCTTGCAGTTTGACATCGCCAGTTTTGGCGATGTAATTGTGCCAAAATCCGAAACATTGGAATATCCTACGCTTATTAACATGGACAACCCGAATTGTGAAAATCTAGAAATTGCAATGGTTTTTTGATGTTTCGTATCACTTGATCACATCTTGGTCGCCCTAGGTAAACGCTGATTTCAAGTCTTTCCGGTGGGAGGTGTGCACCTACATTGATTGATGAATTTGCTTATTTTTGATGATGTAAATGCATAATATACATTTATGTTACATATTTATGGTAGACTGACTGTATCAATTGAATGAAAGTATTTGTGAAACCCCAGTTTTGGTTGAGTTTACAATGTTTTGTTTGAAGGAGGAGTACTGTGCGAATAGCAATTTGTGATGACGAAAAGATTATTAGAGAAGAGCTAAAAAGTGTCCTAACATCTATTGACGTATTTCCAATAGAAGCAATGGTCATCGATTGTCCTAGTGGAGCGACACTCATTGCAAATCACGTCGAGCATCCATTTGATATTATATTTTTAGATATAGAGATGAAAGGTGTTTCGGGTCTTGAAGCGGGACATATGATTAGAAATACAGACAGAAATGTAATAATCATTTTTCTGACTAGCCATCAGCAATATGTATTTCAATCATTTAGAACTGAAGCATTTGATTTTATCCTAAAACCAATTACCAAGGAAAAGATATCTGATGTGTTTAGCAGGGCGCTGCAAAAATACAAAGAACAACACCACATCGTCCACATAAAATGGATGGACAGCACTTGGGTTATTGACGTAAGCAGCATTGTTTACTTAGAGAGTAACCGTAGGCAAATTACATTTGTCACAAAAGATGAAAGGTATGCTTGCATAGGAAGGCTCAGCGATTATGAAAGTCGCTTGGTTCCTTATGGATTTTTACGATGCCATCAAAGTTTCTTAATAAATATGAACTACATAAAAAGCATAGAGAATACAGCTATCACCACCACGTATAATCAAGATGTGCATATGAGTGTTCGAAAAAAGCAGTATTGCCTGAAAGCATTCAGTAACTTTCTTGTAAAGTATAGGGTTTGATTTTATGGATAAAGTAATTGTGGATTTTCTTGGAATAATACTTGGACTTGTAACAACAGCAGTGTTTTACAAAACTTTTTGGGCATTTAAGATGCTAAATTACAAATGGTTTGCTCTTGGATTCTCAGTAGTTGTTTTGCTGCAACTCACAGCGGTATTGTATTTCCAGAGTACAGGATTTTTGCCTATTTTATCTGTTTTGTTTGCTTTTGCGATAAGCTTTTATTTTATATCGCGTATCACATACAAACTACTGCTTTCTCTTATTATCATAGCAATCAAGTTTGCGTCGGAACTGGTTACAGGCGCTGTCGTTGTGGAAGTGATGGGGATTTCTGTCGAGCAGGTACAAGATAATTTGATTTTATATATGCTTGGTGTTCTTATATCAACGCTTTTTGCCTTGTTTATAGTCTTCATGATAAGATTTTTTATGAGAAACAATAAACAGGAAATGGAGAATCAGTTCAATTTATTGATTGCACTAATGCCCATACAGTCCATGCTTCTATGCCTAATATTATATGGCTACTTTGTTGAGATGTTTCAGACCGACACACTGGGGATTATAGCGGTAATAATTTCGTTAGTTTTGATATTTGTTATCATGTTCGTCATAAATAATCAGCGAAAGGCATTGCTTTACAAAAAAGAGTATGAAGTGGCACAGTTCAAACTGAAAGCACAGATAGATCATTATCAAAAGCTCTATGATGCACAGTGTGAGGTAAGAAAGATACGTCATGACATTGGAAATAACCTAATAGCCATTTTTGGATTCCTTGAGAATCTAAATGTGCAAGCAGCTATGGAGCACATTGTACGCATTAACGCAGATATGACAAAAGCAGCAGAAATCGTGGATACTGGTTTTCCGCCAGTTGATGCAATTATAAGCGCAAAGATAAATAGGGCTAATGAATCTGAAATTAAATTAAACTACAAAGTTTTGATTGACGGAGTTTTGCATGTCGATCAGTTTGACTTAGCCATGATTGTTGCAAGCGCTCTAGATAACGCCATTGAGGGAATACTTCGCTCTGAAGGTGTGAGCAAGGATATTCTGATTCACATTGCCACAGTAGTAGAATATGTCTCGATTTATGTAGAAAACTTTACTTCTGAAACTGTATATAGTGATTTTCGAACATCGAAGTCTGATAAGTCCAGTCATGGGTTTGGGATGGCTCAAATAGAATCGATTGCACTCAAATATAGCGGCACTATCCAAGCTGCTTGTGAGTCGGATGCTGGGAAATTCACGCTTAATATACTGCTTAAAAACCAGCGCCCCTAACGTTTTTGTCTTTGTTCTTGACGTTTTTGTACGTGCTATTGTAAAAATAAGTCTATAGTGTTATGTTGCTTGTCAAAGGAGGGTGGCGTGATTACTCGAATCTCAAAAAATATAACATCATTCTTTATTTTGCGTGGAATCATAATAGAAGATGATCGGGAAGTATATGTTTATAGTTTTGAAGTGTTGCTTTCAACATTTGTTAGCTTTGTTCCTTTGGTAGTATTGGCGTTTGTTAGCGGAACTACGTATTATACTACGCTTTATTTGATGGGATTTGTTCCGCTAAGACAAGTTGCCGGAGGATATCATGCGAAGAGTTATTTTCGGTGTTTTGTCACACTTATGTTTGCTTATGTGTTGTACCTAATCCTTGTGCTTTTTCTTCCTGATATCTACCTAATGTTGGCAATCATTTTGAGTGCTTTACTGTCTGTATTATTGGTATTATTGTTAGCGCCGTCAGAAAGCTCAAACAAGCCGTTTTCGAGGAATGAAGCTATTCACTATAAGAAGAGGGGTCGAATTGCTATCACAGCTTATTTCATTCTTGCTG
>Ga0123352_10005535_pt1 | contig 19056 bp, 7 predicted proteins | sample TergutLab28metaG_FD_89700 | JGI IMG/M metagenome (GOLD analysis project Ga0123352, IMG submission 89700) | Labiotermes labralis P1 segment gut microbial communities from Petit-Saut dam, French Guiana - Lab288 P1 | ecosystem: Host-associated > Arthropoda: Insects > Digestive system > Gut ... | reverse complement strand
GAAGAAACAACCGAAACATGTCGGAGAATTATGTATGACTTTTTAAAATGTTTTTAACCAAGTGAGGTTTTATAATGTTTTAATAACAGTGTGCATGTGTTGGTAATTCAAATAAATGTAAATCTTCAGCTTTAAAAAAAAACTTGTTTAGCAGTGTTGAAGGGCTACACCATTTTTCACTGTCGTCTTGTTCGTATTTCTTTAGGAATGTGAGACTGTACCTCATGTAGGTGTATACGGAGGCTTAGTCAGTCTGAATCTGCAGCTGGTAAGAAACTATGCCGAACGCTGGGCTCTCTTAAATGATGGAGTAGTTGTGGATTTAATAATATTGGACTACTGTATGTGGCACATTCCACAGTATAGGTAGGCTTCATTATATGTGATGACGTACACATTATGCATCTTCTGTATCCAGGTAGTGATATGGGCCAACATTATTCGAGGAACATCGCGGAATGAGAAGTCATTCCGTTCACGTTCGAACGAAAACATAGATCATCTGTTGTAATCTGACAGAGGGCAATAGAATATTCTTTAAAAATATGTAATTATATTTTTCTTTTGTATATTCGAGATTCTCATAGCGGAGTTGCTGAGGATTCGAGTTTTATGGGTTATTACGCCATGGCGACTGGCAAATATAGGGTCTTTTTTTCGACAGATAAGCGCCGGTCCAACGCACCACCCAACGCTCTGCCAGCGTTGCGTCTTACGCCGCATGTCGGCGAGGTTGAACAGTCGATGACTGGCGCTAGACAAACAGTCGCAGTGACATTTAACCTGTAGAAAGTCTAATAACAACTCACAAGAGCGTTGGGCCGGTGCTTATTGTTCAAGTAGGATAAAAACACCGTATAGTTAAAGAAGGTTCTGGAAGATTATTGTGCCTTCTGTCGATCATTCGACGCGGCATGAGATCCCAGAAGATATGAATCTTCAAGTGGTTTTGTTATTTCGTAGTGATATCCTAGTCGTATTCTGTTAATGCTTATAAATAGGAATGATTGTGAGACTGCCTACTGTTGATACAACTCCTGTTTCTGTAAGGACATCGCATTATATTATGATAGCATGCAACGCGAGACATTAGTTTTAATTCATTTTAGGCGCTGTCGCAAAATTGAGAAAAGCAACTATTAGGTACTTCATATATCTGTGCCAGTCATTGCGTCAATTTGTCTATCTGTCCGAATTGAACATCTCAGCCCGCAATGGGACGGATTTCCATAAAATTTTACGCTTGAATATTTTTCGAAAATGTGTCGAGGAATTTGAAGTTTCATTCCAATCTGACAATAACGAGTACTTTACACCAAAACCTGTGTACTTTTATGAGAATGTCTCGTTGAATTATTTTTAGAATGAAAAATGTTTTCCACAAAGTTAAATCCAAACACACCTTTTTATGTTCAATAACATTTTCTCGAAAATCGCGCCATTTATGAGTTAATGTACAAAAATATGGTACAGCTGCACAAACCACCGATGGCAATATGGTTTTGTAAATTTGAAATGTGCCATCTCCATTGTGTGTGGTAATTAATAGGTAGAGTAATTACAGTCAATAACACAACAATATATATCTAATTGATGTTTATTAGAAAATAACAAAAACTACATGTTTCGGCCAACATTGACCATCATCAGGTTTTTCATCCGAAAGATTTGTATGCTGTAAGAGTGTTTGTATAAACACTCTTACAGCATACAAATCACAGTCTTACAGCATACAAATCTTTCGGCTGAAAAACCTGATGATGGTCAATGTTGGCCGAAACATGTAGTTTTTATCATTTTCTAATAAACATCAATTAGATATACATTGTTGTGTTATTGACTGTAATTACTCTACCTTTTAAAGGGAATATGGTTACAAACACAAAATCATAATATATAATACTTCTTGCTTTCCCACGCAACAGTTGTTTCGCGAAGGCGGCTCGATGGTACGTTGTAATAATTTGCTTCTCTTATGATTCATCTTATCAAAAACTTTTTTAGATACAATTTTTACGAATATAAATATAAGTTTATTCGTTGACTTGTTTTCATTCATTATATGAAGTAATGGGCGTGTCACACCAGGTTCTTACATAACACTGGATCCTTACTATTACATAATTGTTTATCTACTCTCGTTTTTCTACTCACATATCTGAATTATTATTGCTACTTAACCATTGCAGTCAAAAACGTTTATTCAGCATGATGAAGTAATTTATTCGGTCAAACACAACACATATATAGTCAATTAATACACAGTTGGCAACATGTTTCGGTTCTAGTGAACCATCTTCAGACCAGTACTTAATATACGGACATGGTGCATTCAGTGAGTGTGCATATTATGGGATCCCATCTTGTTTTCAAAACCATTTTTATTTTAAAATTCAAGTTAAAAATCTATTGGCCAATGTATCTTTAAAATGTATGTAAAAACTCCTATCAGTAAGTTGATAAGTCCATATTAAAACTTTATGCTAGCTTATACATATTGCGAGTTTATCTGTTGGCTGATATTCTTCCTTTCCTCGGCAGCCTTAAATAAGCGCTGTGTATTACTGAATTCTTCATTTCCATCTTAATTATACAGGTGCTTTCCAATTCGTTATATGTGTATATATACAAATATATTTACGTTTTTTGTTTTAAACTGTATATACAATGTGCCGTTTCTGAGGAAGCAGGTAAAAAATTGTCTTTCACGTGATGAAGGATTTATAAAGAACATGGTTTCGATGTGAGGTACAATTCACATCGCCTAGTCAGATTTTAGTGTAGATACGCAACGCTAAATTCTGTCGAAATCCATTCCGTAAATTCGGAGAAAAGACAAGCTTACCGACGAATGGCCTGGCATGAATTTTCCCATGTCCGCTGTCCAGAAGACTCATAAGAATTATCTCGCAGCCGCCACTGGACAGATCTGTAGGCAACGAGGCGAAAGAGTACAAGCGGTGGTGGCTGCTGCGGCTTCGTAACGGAGAGGGGGTGCTGAAGTTGCTGATTCATTGCGTGGAATTGGGTACGGATCGTAGTTTCGTTGTGCCATTCCCCACACAACAAACAAGAACAAATGATTACATTTGAATCGGGATTAATGTTATTTTACTGTCAAAAGACCTTTTATCTTTTTGTTGCCTGCGTAATCCTGAGGAAACGTGGGCTTTCAGTGCTGGTAGTGAGTAGTGGTACGCATCTGGACGGATTTGAAAGGTGAACACAGATTCCACGGAAGTGTGTGCCATGGATACTGTATACGAAACACGGTGTCTGGCCTGCTGTTACACAATAGAGAGTGTTTTGTGGTTATCTCAAATTTAGTTTTTTTTTGTAGGGCACTGGAAGAATAAAGGTGGATGGAAAATAAATAAATTATCATAAAATGTACGAATATGTAAATGAATAATTGCATAAGGTAACAAATAAAAAATAATGAATAAATTAATATTACTACCCAACTGGCAGAAGGAATCATGGTAGACCTTTGAAGTAACTTCTGGATGCGTGAGACCGGAACGGGTCAACAAATGGTCCAACTCCATGAAAGATATATGATGAAGAATAAATTAATACGTTACTTGATAAATTAAGGAATAAGTAAGCAAATAATTATGTAAAAAAAGGAATAAATCATTGAACAGCTGCAGACAATTTAGACTTATGTAGCAAACCAACAACTGCAATTTGATGCAATATACTCGTATCTTCCCTGTAGCATATACTTTCTTCTCTGACAGGGTGTATATCAAATATATGCAAAATAACATACAACAACAACGCCCCCAGTTTTATTTGTTTTTAAAGAAAACGCAAATTTTTATCTGTTTTATTTCAATATAATCCAACATTGTAAGACCGTAAGGACAGCCTGAGGTATTCACCATAACATTAAATGGTTTTACCTATACATTTTGCGCAGCTGCTCTATTATACCAGCATTCTTTTAAAGCGCACTGTAGTTGGTCGCAAGAGCGACCGAAAAACGTAAGGGAATGTTAATATAAGATAAAGTGTATTTTATCAGTGTGCACTTGTTGATTTGCCACATAACTCTAAATATTTCTTAATGTACAGATATGGAGCATACAAACTGCAAACAAAAATGACGGCACAGAGATACAGACATACCCACAGGTGAAATTCCGTCGCATTCACTTTCTAATTGTAATTCAGATTGTTTGTTATGAATCTTGTAAATATCAAGGACCATTGACTTCGTGGTAACATTTTAACTTCTAATTTAATTTTGCTTACTTCCTCTAGGGAATATCCACCCAAAATTAACTGAAAAAAAGTTATATTACCTCCAGGAAATCTGAACGCTTTGAAATCTGCCTCGCATGAATACTGCAACAATAATCCCGCTCTGCTTTTTCCAGCTGCCTTTGTAACGATAAACACAAAACAGAAATATTCGCAATCCAAGCACCATTATTTGATTTTTAAGCAAATGATAACTGTATTGAGCTTTTATGAAAAAACGAGTCACGAATTCTAGAGTTGCAAATATTTGTTATTTAGAATGGTACTATTGTTTAACGCATTCTCTCCCAGCACACGCAAAAATCCCGCTCTCTCTCTCTTGGCGTGTTTGTGTTTTATATGCACGTATATTTTTGTGAATGTGTAGAAAGTTAAACTTTGAGATCATATTGACTCAACACGAAGTCAGTATTACGAAACTCCAGGGAGCTGACATCATAATGTAACTGTCTGTAGGAGTTCTGTGGTCTTTGTTAATAATAATTTGTGTTTGCGAATTTTTATTAAAACATTAGTATATTAGTGAATATGTAGAGGCAGTAACAGTCGAACGCGTTTTGGTGGGCCAAAAGTAGGTATACATTGCATAGTATAGTATTGAGGGTCTGTATACCTACTTTTGGCCCACGCTTTTTGAAACTTATTTCAGTCTAGTATACGGGTGCAAAATTGATACTTTGTCAGACGAAGAGGCAGACAAATGTTTATGAGAATATTTAGGAGAATTCTCTGGGAGGAACCTGATGCAAAAACGAGACAGATCAGACGTACGTACAGAAAATCTATCAGGAAGGCTGAAGGGGCACACCATTTGTAGAAATTACGGATGTGATCCGAAATGTACTTTAAAGACTTTGGGTGCATAGATTTGAGCTGGCATCACCTGGCTCAGGGTGGGACCCAACACCGAGCAATTTTTTGAATAATTATACTAATTCGCGGTCCATAGAACCAGATTGCCTTGTAACTGGTACTTCGGCACGACAACCTTATATAGAGTGTTAATTTTATGTACGTATTACGTATTGTAATGTGTTTCATAATTTTACTGAATATGACTTTTGGGGTTCCGTTTAATATGTCCCCATAGATTTCCCTCTCTCTCTCTCTGTCCACTAAAACGACAGGTTTATGGGTCGGTGGTGATGATGATGATGATGATGATGACAATAATAATAATGTAGCCATAACATAATAATGTTGTCGTGGCTTGGACAGACAAAGTTTATCTCTTGCGTTCACTTTACAATAACAATATGAGAATGTTGTTCTGAAGTGACACTCTGTTTGGGACACGTCAGTCAGTGACGAGGGAACGGAGAGATACGCTTGACAAAAATTTCCTGCAGTACTCTATCCCAAATATTGTTTGGGCGATGAAATTAAACAGAGAAAGGTGAGCACAATATGTAGAAGCATGTTGGGAAGCGAAACACGTGTGTATGACTTCCGGTTATACGGTTCTGTCGGAATAAATATCTTAAGTTAACAACGTATTTAAATATCACCAGGTTTATCACCATAGCCTATTCACAGAATTATTTTAATTTATTTAAAATTAACGCGTATTTCTGTTGGTTTTGGAATTTGTTTTCGTGACAGCGACATTACTGGCAATTTGTTATTACGATATTTTTAATTGTTGAACCCTAACAAACACAGTTCTCCTTCCCCAAAACAATTTTGCCCACAAGACATATGGTCTTTGTAAAGGTGACTTGATGATGTAGTACAAATTGGAAGCCCGGATTCTTAAGTGTCGACCAGCTACGACTTGAACGGTACGGGATTTGAATCCTGACTAAGGCAAGAGATTTTCTCTTCACCAACAACGTCCATACCGGCTCTGGGGCCCTCTCAGCCTCATATTCAATGTTTACTGGGATTCCCTAGCGGAGGTAATAGCAATTGAGTTGTTAATCTCACCACGCACTGCCATCAAGTGCCTAGATGAAGAATGAATGGAGATATAGCTCTAATCTTCCTACACGATTTCGTGACGTATGTGGGGACTGCCGTGTATCTGACCTTATTTTGTGTTTGCCCATTTCACGGTTAAGTGCCGCACTTGGGCTCTGTGTTCGGGTGATTCGCAGTTCAGATCTTGACTCGACGACTTGTCAGACTTTCGCAGTCCATCCGGATGAACGACAAGATTATCTCGGAGTTGGACCCAACACCTTTCTTGCTTATTTTTTAAATTAATTGTTTACTGTCTTACAGTCGGCTGGGACGTGACGATTTTTCCTTTAATAGTGTGTCACCGACATTACCTTCAATTTCAGAGTAGTCGAAGAAGAATAACAATGCGCTGGGTGATTACTGTCATTACGCAAGGCATTCCGTCCCTCTCCCCCACCAAATATTATTTTTCTCTCGAATTTCGTATTGGAACAGTATGCTCCAATGAAACGTGAGTAAATTGCCGACCCATGTGACATTTTGTTTCATCATTCCGCACTCGTCCAGGGCGATGTGAATTTTTTTCAAGTGACGCATTGTTTAGTACCTTACTGTTATTGACGCTGTGTACTAGAACAATTATAAGTGTTAAACAAATTAACAAGATTTAAAACAAGTAACAGTTTTTATTAACTCTAACTATGTATCTTGTCCTTTAAATTACGAATGTACATTTAATGAGTTTGTGTTTCAAGTACGGAAGTGTGCTGGAGGCTGTGTCATGTACTTGTAGGTACGTAGTTATTAACTTCAGTGGTTACCTTTTTGGAACAGAACGCACAAAACACGATATAAGGGAATCTCGGCACGTGCCGTAATGCTTTTAAATGTTGTTCACGTTCTTTGAGAGCAGATTAGGGGATATTTCTATTTCAGGGTAGGAAAGTAAATCAAAGGAGCCTTACTTGGTTTTGGAAACAACGAATACTGTGAACAGGCCTTGTGATTTCGGTAGCATTGTCTGTAAAGTGTTACCTTAACTGTTTGTCATGTATTCTGTACGGGTGTAAAATGTGGTCTAATGAGTCTGCTGTGGAATTGCATGCTTGTCATCCAAGTTCTCACGTTACTGGATACGGTCACGTTAAGGTTCGTCATATCGTCTGTTCCATGGTGATTGTGCCCTGGTCACCACGGCAAGACAGGCCCACACATTTCGGGTGTAGGAGGCGTTCTTCGGCTATTGACGGTGGCAGAAGATGTTGACACTCGTTATGGGTGGTCCTCCATTATCGCTCTTGCGCGACGGCCTGCAAGTCATAGGGCTTAGATTTTCCGTATAAATTTATATTTACGGACAAGTCTATGCAGAATACCCAACAGTGACATTTTTATGGTAACTTTAATAAACTGTAAAATAATTTAGACTTACCAGTACGAGACAGTTTGTGTTCTAATAAGGATACATAACTAAAAGAAGCGTCGAACGCGTAATGCGGTTGTTATCGTTTCGGGTCGGGTGAAATTCTCATTGCGGTCAGTACGATATAAGATGTTGGTGAATTTGCTATTAACGGCAGTATGTTAATAACGCCGTTAGCTGTCCGTTCTGAGACACGGCCATGTTCGCTAAAAAGTGCTGTGAAAAATTCCTAGTTACTTGATCTTACAAAATATACTTTTCCGGAATTTCTTGGGGAGAAGATGTTTAATAATTTGAGTCAATATCAGAAATATTTCGCAGGTTATATTAATTCAATACGCTACAGTCTGTTTAACCCACGCATACACAATGTATATGAATAACTTATGTGTCTAACGTCACGTTTGTCGTTAAATAGTACTTCGAATGTTTTGTTTTCTATCTTATGTATTTATTTTCATCGCTTCACTTTACCAACTACAGGGATTTATTTGGAGAACAACATTTTACGCAGTCCACAAAGTACCAATAACCAACATTAAAATATCAAATAAGTACGAAATTCTAACAATTCTTATGTCCAGGTTTCAAAAATAGTTGAAAACACGAAGATTAGGCTTCATAGCAAGTTCAGAGCAAGTAATCAGTGATGAACAACGCAATTAGAACTGCGTTTTGTTTGAACTTTGTCATAAAGAGGCTGGGAAATAAAGGAACTGCGTAACTGATTTGGCGTGTTTATTTTATCAATTCCTAAATGCTAGCTTGTGATGGCTTCAAGCAACACAACATCAAGTGTGTTTTAAATGTGCTTTCGTTCTTTGCCAAACACACGCTACGAATTTTCTCCGTGTTTTAGCAATAGATTTCCAGTCGGTTACACTCGAATGTTGCCCTGCCACAGACATACGAGAAATACTTGAACAGTGAAGCTTTGGAGTCACATTTTAATGGAACACTACACTGAAGGAATAAAACAAAAGGCAGTACTGTGTAAAGGCAATAAATATGTTCTTTATTTTTCTCGCGTGAGATGATGGAGAGGCCGACGTAATACCTACCATTGTTTACTCTGTGTGTGTATGTGTGTGTGTGTGTGTGTGTTTTGCTGAGTGCAGTGGTTTACGCAAATGAGAAGAAATGCTTATGACAGTATTCATGTAAACTGTTTTTCGAATTTGTTAGATTTCAACGAAAAATGAAATGGCTTGAAAAAGTCTCCTAAAATTGCCCACTATCGAATTTTATGAAAACGTTTTGGAGAGAGCGAGAGGCGAAGTTACGTCAAATTCTGATCGATTTGGATAAACATAAGCCGAGAGGGCCTCTTTGTTTCTGTTATTTCCTGAAATAACACGAAAACTAAAGACTGGAGGAAGCCAAAACAATGTAAATTGAAGATTACTGAAATTCAGTAGGATGACGTCGTACTGTCAAACCGCTGGCTTAACAAATAGTTACTGCATTCCTTAACCTGCTGTGATATGTGGGTCCCTGTCACCACGGCATGGCGCGTCCTCAGGTTGCGGATAGAGGAAAGGCCTCCGATAAGGAGGGTAGCTGCGAATAAATTGAATAAGCAGTCGCGTACAGCTGACAAGGGGTAATTCTCTAACTTGGGGGTTGGGCGAGGTGCTAACAACTCCTCACAGTAAAAGCACATCACGTTGCGAAACAGTTAAAAAAGCACTTGTAACTGCAGGTAATGAACCTTCGGTTTCCATAAAATGCGGGAAATTTCTTGACTAACTGAAAACCTGTTAATTTCTCAAGATGTGCTCTGCTCCATGGAGTAAGTGAGTAAGTAAGTAAATTCCTGAACCTGAAAAACGCGAACGTAGATCCCGGTGGCCGCGCGGTCTAAGGCGTAAGTCTGCGGCCGCTAGCTTGCTGCGATTGCGGGATCGAATCCTACCGGGGGGTATGGATGTCTCGTGTGGCTGTTGTGTGTTGTCAGGTAGAGGTCTGTGCGTCGAGCTGATAACCCATTCGAAACTTCAGTAACGAGGAGACTTTGTTCCACTGGGGCTGTCTAGCTATTAAAAGAACATTAATAGTTCGATAATACAGACTTAGAAATTTATATTCCTCAATACAAGAAGCAGGAACAGAAAGCGAAAGGAGTTAAAAAAAGGTAATCACTAAAATATATTCCTTATGCCTCAAAATGCGCAGGAAAAGTAACGATTGCTTCAATAGAGTGGGTGGATGAAAGGTAAGCTGAATTTATGTTGTCAATCAACATGCAGGAAGGCACGTGGTTATGTCTGTTATAGACAGCATATTGAAATATTTTCAGTCAGTAGGTCAGGATATAATAGATACTGACGTATTACAAATTTCGATAGACTTGTTGAGGGGAAAATCTAATACAGGGCACACAAAAGGGGGGGGGGGGGGACTCTTGTCGCAAGCGGGCGAAGGGTTTTTGCATGACCTCAAGAGAGTGGAGTGAATAACGTATATTGAAGGCGTTTGAGATCAAGTGCTGAAGGGGACGGTTGGATTGAATGAAATTTTTCAAGGCTGCGGGTTACGTGATATACTAATGGAGAGAATGTGATTTAATGTTGTTTTGCTATAAAGCAGCAAGATTGTAGGGATTCTTAATGCTTCAGGTATACGGATCTGAACTCCTTACTAAACTTTCTAAGGTTTCGGAAGCTTAAATGCGCTACAACGTTGGCTAGAAGTGAATGATGCAGAAGGGAAGATATTCTACGCATTAAGTGAACACCGGCTGATACCCAGAGTTCATCAGCAGGCACAGGCCTAAACCAGTTACCTTACGTTCCGTTTCTCTGTTTTCGAAGTAGACCTCTTTAAAGACCTTTCTTCACCGCAGTTATATCAGCATTTCTTAACCCAAGAAGAAGAGATGTTAAACAAAATCACTTACAAGATAGCACGGAACCGTAACAGCCCATGTGCCCTAATCGTTCAGAAAATGAAGCTTAAATCCTCCCGAAACCCGAGTGCAACTCTGTGGTGTCACAAAGTAAACCCAATAGGAATATATAAGATTTAATGTATTGGTGTCTCAACGATTTTACCTGGCGTGATATGTCGGAGCACTGAACTGTATATTGACGGTTGCTGTTTTTGCAGGGACGTACGTTCTGCTGTGGCGCAGGGGCAGCGCTGTGCTGACGGCCGCCAATCTCATGGTGACGCGGGACTCGCGCTTCCGCCTGGTTGACGGGTACAACCTGGAGATCAACAACGTGATGCCGCAGGACGCGGGTGACTATGTATGCCAGATCAGTGACGGTGACAATCGCGATCAGATCCACACCGTCGAGATACTGGGTGAGTGACGGAATGCTTATTAGTGCATGGAAACGGTCATCTCGCTTACATTCTTACCCACCTGCTTGCTACCTTGTATTAGAATTTTCACTTTATTCCAGAACTTGTGCTACATTATGACAACATTTATCTTAAGTATACACTATATCTTTTGTGATGTGCAGGTGCTGCAGAAGTCACTTTACACCCGATGTTTTTACAGCAATACTCAATGGTGTTTTTAATAGGAGCCATCCCGTTGTGTTGCAATAAGTGTAACAATTTATTACGTCAATAACACAAGTATTAATCAGAAACTTTTAAAAGTTAAAATCTTGACAACATGTTTCAGCTACAGTGAGCCATCATCAGACCAAAAAGGAACCTACTTCCGGTACATTCAGTGACTGTGCATTCTATGGGATTCCATATCGTTTACATTTTATATTATAGGTCGTATGTAGGCCGAAAGTTAACATAGAGAATAAAATCTAAAATACCTTCTATAACTGTCAGTGTTGTGGAATATAGTAGCTAGATTTTAGATTTTATTCTCTATGTTAACTTTCAGCCTACATACGACCTATAATATAAAATGTAAACGATATGGGATCCCATAGAGTGCACAATCACTGAATGTACCGGAAGTAGGTTCCGTTTTTGACCTGATGATGGCTCAGTGTAGCTGAAACGTGTTGCCAAGATTTTAACTTTTAAAAGTTGTTGATTAATATAGGTTGTGTTATTGACGTAATAAATTGCAGCCACACCACCAGATTAACCACACCGATGTATTTTAACTGAATGTTTTAACAAATGTAACTTTAGCAAGATCACATAGTACGCTCCCTGATGATGGCGGTTACACTGAAACATGTTGCAGCATTTTAAATGTAATATTTAATACCCATTATAAAGCATTTCTTTTGTGCATCAGTTGGTAATAAAACATTTTTGCTTATCGCTATTCAAATTGATATTATCATATGTATGTCATATATTTATTAATAAACTAAATACTTTAATACATTCAAATTTAGCGTATAATGTTTTATTTCATACTGGGATAGCGTACTCGGTGCATCTGCTCGCTACGAGCTGGACGGTCCGGGGATCGAATTCTGACAGCGGAGAGATTTTCCGCGCCTGTCCTGACCCGCCATGGGGCCCGTCCAGCCTCCTATACGATAGGTACCGGGGGGTAAAGCGGCCGAGGCGTAGCGTTAATCACCAGCCCCCATGTAGCGCCAGGGTTAAAGAAAGAGTGAAGCTAAACCTCTGCTCCCCTCTGGGGTTTTTTGGCCTATGAAAGGTTGAACTTTACCTTCCTATCCCTTCCTATCCCTTCCTTTATTTTTCCTTCTTAACAAACTTAGAAGTAGCTCTGATAATTAAATCTAAATGTCCAGCACCGAAAATTTGGAATATTCCTTTTGCTAATTGTTTCTGTGACAGTAATCTGCATGAATTTTAATGTTTCCTGCCTGTGACACGTACTGACCAATATTTATACGGGTTTGAATTGGAAATGTCGGTAGATTGGGAAAATAGTACAAAATGTCAAGCTAGATTCCGACACTCTAACAGTTAAAATACTGTAATTTTTCACTTTCATGGGCGACTAAATTCGGGCTGCGTTTTAAAAACAGTATTTCATTCTGAATAGTTTCCAGGATGTAAATTTAATATTCATGCTGTTGACTCATTCACAAGTTCAATGCATAAATGTTTGATCCAAACACAGATCATCTGCGGGCCGATGAATTTAATGTTAGACTCAGAGCATGTCGTACCAATAAACATTTTGTTCTCTAGAACTGGAGTGAATACATACGTTTTATTGACTTTTATTTTATTTTACTAGGGCAATGCCTCAACCAACTGCGCCACCGTGTGCCCCAAAGTCTGTAATAGCATAATTTATTTTAAAAAAACCAAATGAAATGTGATGCCTTATAGTGTTATTGAATAATAATAATAATAATGACGATAACCAGTTTAAGAATGTGACTGCCAGTATAAGGATGTTGATCATAAGGCAAGTTCGCAGTAACCACAACTGAAAGACAGGATTTTAAAAGAGGAAACTTATATCACGCAGTCAAATTGTCGCTGCTGTGCTACATTACAACATAATCACTGTAATGGTTGAGGTACTGTCATAGAGAGTGACAATTTTGTCCATCCCGAACGCATTGAACTTCATATCCGTATTGTGTCAGCCACTTGATCGTAGCACGTCGGGCGTCTTCCCGCAGATGAAACGATCGTTTCACAACTGTGCTTCTGCAGCAAGTTCAGAGCCTGCCGCACCGAGTGCGGTCGGTCGTTGTCAAGGCGAAAGTTCGCGCCATTGCTAAAGACCAGCATGTATTCTCCTGATGGCCTGTCGCAGTACTTGTCAGCGTTAACTGTCCGTCCATATTGCGGGAAGTCGAAGAGCAACACCCCCTGCACAAATACAGTCTTGCACAGCACAATTTACACATTTTTCAGGTTACCAATTTCGGTCCATTAGCCAGGCCATCATCAGTGTTATATTGTCAAGAGCATGGCGAAAAGACCTACAAAAACCTTATATGTTTACGTCGGATAGAAATCTCGCCTCCCAGTACAGATACTTTATAAAACATAAAACATATGTTACTATAATATGTAAAGATTGGATTTAAAAAACATTATTTTAAAGCAATAGTACTGCAATGTGCCTTACACATAAAATAGTTTTAACTTCCCAACATCTTTTTTAAGAAAAGCTATTATTTTTAATACGCTATTGTTTTAGTTTTAATCCAATTTTACATCAAATTTTAATATTTTTTAAAGTATTTTCATTGGAAAGAGATCTCTAACCCACGCAAATTTATGAGGTTTTTTGGGGGGTTTCACAAGGCTGTTAACATATTATACCACTGGTGATTGCCTGGCTAATGGGCCGGAACTAGTAACCCGAAAAGCGTGTAATTCTTGTTGTGCAAGACTGCTTATTATATATATATATATATATATATATATATACATATTGTTGTGCAAGACTGCTTATTTTATATATATATATTAAAACGCAGAGAGGAAGTGTAACTTAAAACAACACACCCGTCAAGTCGCAGAAGACTTTGCACTTTGCCAGCAGATGGCGTCTCTTCAGACTTCTTCTCCCTGGTGAGTCGGAGTGTTTCCACTCCATGGTTGATTGCGTAGTGGAGGGAGTTAAATGATGGATCAGTGTCTCATCACCAGTAAAGACTTCACGCAGAGAAGTTGCAGTCATGCACTGCATAATATTGCAAGAAGCTGCTGAAATACAACCTTTTTGCTCTTTGTTTTGTCTGTCAACACACGAGGCACCGATATGTCCTGTAACGCATCCACCATGACACGCTGCATAGTTCTAAAGAACGACCAAGGCCATATGCCACACGCCGCAATGTTACACATATTTCCGTCCGTCCGTGCGATTTCCTCGACGCGTTCTGTGTTGACTCCAGTCATCCAGGCACTTCGTCGTCCACTTCGTTTGACGTTCGTCACATTGTCCCTGCCAGATGCAAAGATGCTGGACCTTTTGTCAACCAGGTGCCTGGACGCCACATCCGTGCCTTACACCACCGAGAGCTGCCGAGGGATATCGACTGACGACACTTTCTGTACACGCACAAAGCGTGTAACTCCAACTTCCAAGCGAGACGAGTTTTCAAAAGTGGGCCACCGTGTTGAACAGCCGCAGCTGTGCCCCTTCTGCCCGTGTGCCTCGAATAACGTGACAGTCAACACTAGAATTCTGCGTCATACGTGTATATATCAACTGTATTTTAAATTTTGACGAGTTTTATGTCTCTGATAGTATGACTTATAATTTATTTGATACACCCTCGTTAAAAAGTAATTATCTTATTTGCCTTGTATGCCGGTGTGAATACTGGTCTGTGGTCCTAAAGGAAAACAGTACATCAATAGCATTTAAAGTTCTAGATGGTTTTAAGGGGAAATTACAGGAGGTTGGAAAATTAGTTATAAAATTCTGTATGATTGTAGCAGATATTATTGGGATCTCCGTGCCAAGAAAATTGATACTGGTGGGAAGTGGAAGATTCCTAAATGCTTATAGAATTTTGATCTATAAACGTGAAGGATAAAGGTTACTTTGGAGACCTAGGCACAGGTAGAACATATTATTAAAATGGACTGAATTTAACAGGGTACGACAACCAAGAATAGTAAAATCCTTGTAATTCACCATTCTCATCCTATGGTATCCAGTGTACAACCCAGACACAGGTACCCTTTTTATGTATTGCGATAGATGTGCGTATGCCAGCAGATTGAAATCAAGTATGAGTAAAGGGGAGCCTGACATTTGAATGAATTCATTTTTTTTTATGTCTTAGAGATGTGTGACATTTCAATACGGATAACCGTATTTCTGCCAACGACATTAAGCAAATGTCGTACCATCGGATATTTCTTGGCAATAATAGGCAATGCAAACCTCCGACTTTTATACCAGTTTTCAGAATTGTGGATATTTCCCGAGTTAAAGTCTTGGAGATTTCATAGCTATGCCACAGTGTGCAGATGTGAAAGTGAGGGAGTTCACGAACTGTTTAGTTTACTACCGCACAACCCTGAGTAATTATATTCATCTGAGAGCAGGGAGCAAATATCTTCTTGAAAGGTTGTTAGTTCGGAGGATAATGAAGAAATTACCCGAATTCTATTGTTCCGAAATTTTATGTTGTCAGATGATCGTCTATTTGTCGTTGTTCTGAACCAAGTGAATTCTGTCCACGCCTCCCCCAACCTCTTTCTTTATGATCCAGTTGAATTTTAGCCTACCGTCTACGCTTAGGTATCCCCAGTAGTCTCTTACCTTCACGCTTGCCAACCAATCATTCGCCCTGATATTATCCTGACCAATTCGCAATTTACACCGCATTTCTTATCTTCTAAAGACCATTTCCAACAATAACCAACAAAGACCCATAACTCTCAGGGTAATGATATCTTGAAATTCAGTAATTTCTCCTGGTGGAATTAGTTTGTCTGATCATGCCTTTGAATGTGTTTTTTTTTCAGAAGTCAGATTCAAAAAGGCTACCTTTGAACCTACAAAGACAAGAAACAAATTTTCCTCCTGTTGCCCACGCCACTGTGCAATCAGTCTCGCATTCCAAGCGTAGATAAAGCTATCAGGCCCGGCAGCGAAGAAAACAAAGGAGGCTTAGCGTAATTATTATTCCGCATGAAGCGACATTGGATATAGTAGTAGCAAATGCAGCTCGACTTGTGGGATGTTATCAGGGCGGAATCTGGACGGTGCGGAGAAGTCATCTGTGCTCATTTCTAATTACCTCTTATCGTCCCTCACCTCTTACTTTTTCTCCTTGCCTTTTTTTCTCCTTCTGTCCTTTAACTTGTATTTTTCGAAGTTTTTATCTCTCTTCCATATTTTGTTTCCTGTTTTCCTCTTTCCCTTCTGTATTATTGTCTCACTTGCCTCTGTGTGGTGAATTTTACGCGTCCGAAATGAAAATGCAAACGTTTTGCCTGCTGTAGAATTTCTAAAGTCAATCTGCGTACACATGAATACTCAAATATTTACAAGCAGATATGCTTGAAAATATTATTAATCACCTACAGTTTTGGCTTCGTGATTGGGTCTTAGTACTAGTCTGCCAAGTGTCTTCCTCCCCCCCCCCCCCCCAAAAGAAACCTTGGTTCACACTATTTGAAGTACGAACACTTAATGCGTTTTTCTTTGCAAGGGCGACTTTGGCAACAGTGTCAGTCAACCGCACTTGACACATCCAATTTAGTTTTTATTTGCGTCCAAAGTATCTGTCTTTTATTTAAAATATTTTCCAGCTATCTGGATCAGTCAATGTTTTTCGTCGTTGGCCTGTCGATGCGTTTCCTTGCACAGTCAGAGAGTGTAAGTCATTTCATCTTTAAGAATTTATTTCCATTACACTAATATATAAATATTTCCCATACTGAATATGAAAGCCTTTTTAACAAAAGTACATAAAATTACAACACAGCGTTTATAGAATTATTTCTTCCCCCTGTGTGTGTCTTACCAAATCTGTTGCATTACATTAGTAAATAAAATGCTTATTTCCTTTACCCCAGAGCAAAGGCAAAGCAATCCCCTCTACAGGCCGTGAAAGGTGCAGTAAGCTGAGGCTCCCAGATTTCGTTATAGTCGGCACATGAAGGTGGGGAGATTGTCAGCCCTGCCCACCGAACCCCAGGAAATATTTCAGTTACTGTCTGAATCGATCTGACGGCCAGAGTGGGACCAAAAGGATTATGTCAATGAAGAATTCCAGTGACACCAACGGGAATAGGATCCGCGATCTTACGCTTTGTAACGCAGCGCTGCAACCAATTGCGCCACCGCGTGCACCTTCCTTTACCCCATACAAAGCAGAATCACGGGGAGAATTCATCACCGTAATTTTACCCTTTTTTCATACGAGTGTAAAGTTGGGTCTTTGCGGAAAGGTTCTTCGAGGACACTTGAGAACAAGGTGCAGGGGACTGTATTTGGATCCATAAGAGAAGAAGCAAATTGTAAATGTAAAATAATAAATAGTTGGGCTTCCTAATCTGTAATTATCATAGAATAGCCTTAAGGCTTTACAAAATTCATAACCTGTCGATGGACTACACGTTTAACGTGCATTTTGGGGAAAAGAAATGCTTATACAATTTTAATACAAACGCCTCAACCAAGAGCATTACTTGTTAAGACCGAGTATGAGATAGAAGGATGATGTTTAAACTTGCTGCAGCAGTTGAATTTTATAGTTCCCTCTAATCATGATGTTGTTTTTCACTGCCACATACAGTCGAAAAGTTAATATAATGAATTAAATCCAAGAAATGCACAGAATGTACGCAGTTCACTGACCAACAAATTCACTATTTATTAACTTTGTTAAAAGTTTTATATTTAAATTAAAGTACACAATAATAAAATTATAAAATGTAAATTTAAAGTAAATTTAAACTTTTTAACCAAGTTAATAAATAATGCATTTGTTGGTGTGTGAACTACGTAGATTTCAAAACGCACGGTTCAAAGATAAAAAAGCACAAAATATAGTTTAATATTATAACCATTTTTACAAATAAATTAACCCAAAACTAATTACTATCAACAAGTCACAATTTGCATAAATACAGACTTAACACAAGCCTACGAAAACATTTGTACATCAGATTTTATGTAACTGTCTCAGTTACGTATAACAATACAAATTTGAAGCCCTCTTGAAGTGCGTTATAATGCAGTGTAATTATAACTCGCATATAGCAGCTGTGTGTTCCTCTTGCTGTTCTATCCGTGATCTGTCGGTCTGCTGAATGACGTAGGAAGTCATGTTCCATATGGACGAAAATTCCACATGAACTACATTCTCTGCTTGAAATATCGGACTCTGTTTTTGCAGCTTTATAGGCGTGCTGTAACTAAAAATAATACGTCTTTTTTTTATAACAACAACCCCGTTGTGGATTTAATCAGCTATGCGGCATTTTATTTGATTAATGAACCTATTCGTGCATTGCAGTAAACAGTAGAAATATATGGTAATTAGCATTGTTACATAAAATCTTGCCATTAGCATAGAGGAAGTTAAATTTTGCAAGCAACCATGTGGAAATGTACATAGCTGTTATGCAGAAACATTGGGCTGGAGGTGAGAAAGGAGTGATAAAGATTGTTAAAAGCTACGCCCAGTAAAGGATAGAATCAAATAGGAGGTTTCCATGTGTAAAGTTGGGGGTAGTTACGGGATAGAGAATGAGGGGGAGAAATAAAAATGAATACTTCACCATATTCAATTTCCGTTTACAGTCTCGCTACTCTCTTAAATGGGGTAGAAGAGAACATGTCACCCCCAATGTATTCGAATAAAGAAAGAAAGAAATATTTGGAGGGCGTTCAAATAACCAACTCTCCATGTTTAGGTTATAATTCTTGTGTCGCAACATCTCCCCTTGACACTGTGCCCTCTATAAATGTACAATATTAGTACTATAGTGAAAGGCATGATGGCAGCATTTGTGCTTTGAGGTGACGACTTGAATGGCAAGCGATATAACCATGAGAGCAGTGAGTGATCCGGTGACTCAGTTGCAATAATAATAGTAATAATAATAATAAT
>Ga0123352_10005534_pt1 | contig 19056 bp, 14 predicted proteins | sample TergutLab28metaG_FD_89700 | JGI IMG/M metagenome (GOLD analysis project Ga0123352, IMG submission 89700) | Labiotermes labralis P1 segment gut microbial communities from Petit-Saut dam, French Guiana - Lab288 P1 | ecosystem: Host-associated > Arthropoda: Insects > Digestive system > Gut ... | reverse complement strand
AATAAAGCAGGCTGAACCGTTGGGCGACGCCTGCAGCAAATAGACAACGTAGCAGTTTAGGAAAGAATAAAATACCTAGTTAGTCTCCAAAGACTAGGTGGTATCGTGAAAGAGACAAAAAAAAAATTTCCTCAATGTGGTTTTTCCAATTTATGTGGTTATCTATTTGTAAACCAAGAAATTTTGTACATACTGTATCTTCTATATACTTCTCTCTGTAACCAATATGTAATGTAGAATGTGATGAATTCTGTGTTATGAATTTCATTATATTTGTTTTATCTAAATTTAGAACTAAATTATTATAACAAACCATTTAATCATATGAGAGACAACTGTATTCGACATTGAGCAGAAATCATTGATATTTCTGCTTGAAATTTTGATCTTTATATTATCAACAAATAATATCGGTTATGATAGCATTTATTCTCAGGGGAAGGTTCATTTATGCATATTGTTAAAAATACAGGCCCTAGAATTGATCCTTAGGGAAAACCATGTTTCAGTGTAGCTCATTCACATCATGGGCAGATGTTAATGCGGCACAAGTGGAATGATCTTTGACTTCTGAAGCAACACTTAAGAAGTTAACAGTTCCACAATAATGAGGAAGTGGAAATGGTTGTTTATGAATGGTTGCAAAGGCAAGAGCTCACTTTCTAGTGTGACAGAATTTTTAATGTGTGTTAGGATGGAAAAATGTATCAGTGTGCTCAAGGATTTTGTTGAAAAATAATGATCCTTCAGTGGTATAAATGAATTGCATATAATTTTGTAACGAGCTGTCATTTAAGTTTTATGAATTCTGAACCTTACTTGTTCAACATCTTTTGTAGATATTCTGAGTTTCCTATTTTTATTGTAATTCCATAACTTTTAACTTTTATTTCATTCCAGATGAAGATACAGTCAACGTTGGAATTTACTTGTTCCCAAATTGTCACCTTCTTTTGAAGTTTTTATTCAGATATGGAAGCACTCTAGTCAGGATAGTCACTGATGATATTAACATTTTAGCACATGTCAACACTTATTTCAAGACATGGCAATGAGAATGACACTAATGTTAATGGATGCTTGCTGTTCTATGGTTTCCAACCCAGTGTATGTTTGGTTTACAGTTAACCCTCATGATTGACTCAAATTTGTTCCTGAAAACAGGTCTGATAGCAAGAAATCAGATAGCAGGACCATATTTTCCATTATTTTAAATGTAAAAAATAAAAATGCATTCCTAGCCCATCCCAAAACTCCCAGTCAGGTTCCCTGCATACTTCTAAAAAACTCATAAACACCTCTAAAACAGTCCAACAATGTAATTTTGTTTAAAAAAGTCCAACAATGATTTATGCATAATATTAAACGTACAAAAGACCAATTATGTAATTAGTAAGCACCGAATGGGGCAAAAAAATTAGTTATTGTACTTGCTGATTGAAATGAAGAAGACTAGTGAGGTGAGATTGGAGAGTGGAGACTGAGTCATTGCTCTTCATTGGTGGGTGAAGGTGGGTGAAAGTGAGCAGGTGAAGAGGCAACTGAAGGGAGTTCCACTAGCCCTGGATATGGAATTTTGTCAGATGCAGAGTCTCAGTAGTGGGAATTTTAAGTGGATAATGGATTTTTGGTATTTATATGTATGAGTCACTATAGTGAAAAACTGTAAAGTAAGACAGTCGATAGTGAGGGTTAACTGTATTTGATGATATTTTGAATTCCTTAGGTTATGTAATATTGAATGGAATGATGATTAATGCATAATGAATTGGAAAATATGCAGAAAAGAAATGATCATTGTCTGATGCAAGGTACTGTGCTGACATTTCTTCTGAAGGACTGAGGGAAAACATGGAAGTCCTGAGTCCTTCAGAGGAAATGTCAGCACATTGTTAATAACCTTAGATGTAGCACAAATGAATAGGAACTTCATTCAATATATGTACCTTTCCATGGCCAAATAATGTTAGTACATTTTATGACAGCATACATTCTGAAACTTTTAGTTGCAAGTGCAGCGACAAAACTGATTGTACATTTTAATAACTGTACACAGCTTTCTACTCTCATGTTACTTTACCAAAGTATTTGAAGAATCAGTACATCCCCAGTATTAATGGATTGGCTGCTGGATTTGAACCTGGGAACAACAGTATTACTACTGGAAAAAATACAGTGTTTCTTCAGCTGGACTGCATGTATAAACCACTAGAGTAGTGTAACACTTGACCATTTAAGTTAATTAAGATACCTTCTGTAATTATTTTAAGGGTATGCTGTACCAGAACACAGAATTCACTGCTAAAGTATTCTTGTCATTTACCTCCATTCTTCTACCCTGAATCCCTTTTAAATATTCCAGTCACTTGAGATGCAGGAAGTAGTGTTGCTATATATTTATGTCAAATTTGAAGATAGTTCACACCTGTTCATTGAAAGAAATATTTTGCCTTTGGCATTGTGAAGCATGCTGTTTTGACAATTGACTCAGTGGAACATAGACCATGAGAAGCTAATAATTGTGTATGTACCAAAGAAATTCCCTGCAGTTTATGGAACCTAACGGTTCATTACTGTGATTCAAAAAAGCCCATTACAATTCTCTTAAGTCACATGAATCCACTCCACATTCTGCGATCCTATTCCTTCAACATGTATGTCCATATTATCCTCTGTACATATAGGTCTTACGAGTGGTCTCCTTCGTTCAGTATCCCCACCACAGCTAAGTAGTGTATACTTTACCCATTATATTAAGTTCGATTGATCAGTTCACCCTATAGCTATGGATGTGAAACCTGTAATATATCATAATTCATGACTGACAATCAATCATGTCATAGTGACACACAGAACACACTCATTAAACACTGAAACACAGAGTATAATACACTCATCAAGCTGCTACAACACTACGTGCACAATGATGAATTCTTCATAACACAACCACTACATTGAGTGACACAATAATCTAAAAATTCATCAATAGAATTAAAAGATTGTTCAAACAAAATGCTTCTTAATGATTGTACAGATTGTTTCTTATCTTCTACTAAGTCTGCAATACATTTAGGTAAAATGTTAGAAATCTTTATACTTTCATAGTACACACCTGTCTGATACAATGCAAGATTTTCACAGGTTTATGGAGCTCTAACAGTCTCCTTGTACATGTGCTATTCATCAAATTATTAAAAGAAAAATATTCAAAATCATGTGCCAAAATGGTCATTAAGGACAATGTACATAGAGCAGATATCATCAGTACTTTTAAAGCTTTGATAATTGGTCTCAATGAACTTCAAGAATTAACCCCCAACATAGTTCTCATAGTTTTCTTTTGCAACTGAGTGATCCTTTTAACGTCTGTAGAATTACCTTAAAATACTATGCCATACTTCAATATCAAAAGAATGCATAATAAATCCTTTTTGATTGTTTCAGTGTTACATACATTTAATTGCATAGCATGCCCTGCTTAATGCTGGCATTGTGTGCACATTATGATTCTTACAATTCATATGTTTATCTCCAAGCCAAGAAATTTTGTATTTATTACTTCCTTAATGAGTTTGTCTTTATAGAAACAATGGAAAGACTCATTATGTAAATAATTTAAGTCAAGTTTCATTACTTTTGTTTCATCTAAATTCAATGACAACCCATTCACTGTAAACCATTTACTCATAGAATTCAGTACAGTTACAGATTTTATTTGCAGATCATTTAGCCTGTTACCATTGAGTAATACGCTTGTGTCATTTGCATTATACCAGTGACTTGGAATCTGTATTTATCCGAAGTGGAAGATCAGTAATATATAGGACCAACAACATACCCAAAATTGATCCTTTTCGAACACCACATTTAATTATTCCCCAATTGGAAGAAAATTGTCCTAACTCCCGTGCAATATTTCAACCTTTTGTTTCCATTCTGTTCAGTAAGCTGTAAAGCGATGACTAGCTGTTCCATGTATACCATAATTAAATAATTTCTCTAAAAGAAGGTTTTGGTATACACAAATGCTTTAGCCAAATCACAAAAAATACCTGCTATCTATTTTTGTTATCAGAAGTTAAATATTGTTTCTTAATGTAAAAACTGCAATTTCGAAAGTATTGTCCTCTCTTAAGCCAAATTGTTCAGGTGTCAAAACATTTATTCATAAATGTTGGTTTAGTCTACTAAACAAAAATCTTAATATTTTTTAAAATGTAAGTCATTAGATTGGTCTATAATTCATCATTATTAGTTTTATCATCTTTCTTGTTTATCAGCATAACAATTGAGTACTTGAGCCTCTCAGGCTGAATATTAGATATCAGTGAAAAATTACATATATGCCTGAATGGTTTACTTGCAAGTGCACACAGTTTTAGAATTATGCAAGAAATTCCTTCATATCCTTTGGGGTTTTTTTTGGTTTGATTTTATTATACCCATTATTTTAATTTATGTTGTAGGTACTGATTTAATTTCTGCTACATTGTCTCTTCTTAATGTATTAAATAATTTAATAGCTTCCTATTTATTAGGCTATTCTGTTATTAGATTTTCAGCAAGCGTTAAAAAAGTTATTAAAGGCACAGGCTACTTCTTTTTAATTCTTTATGTTCATTCTTTCAAAATTTAATTGAAAATTTGTATTCAATACTTGTGATTTACCAGTTTTTATTTAATTATTTTTCAAGTTGCCTTCACTCTATTTTCAGATTTATTAATCAAGTTATAATAGTGTAATTCCTTAGCCTCTTTTATGACTGTCCCGAAGATGGAACAATATGTTTCGTAAAATTCCCTTATTATTTAATTATCTGTTTCACTACTTAATACATAAAGGGGTTTTTTGCGTTTATAAATTATTCTAATGCCTCTTGTTATCCAGCATGCCACATTCTCCGCTTTTCTCGTCCTCCCTGATTTAATCATTCTAATACTGCCAGGTTACGTTATTCGAATCACAACCCCCCCCCCTTCCCCCCGGCCCACACACTTGGCCCTAAATAAATTCTTCCCAACCCATTTCTCGCATACCTTCAGTGTGTACCACAATCACCTAGTATGTGTGTACCGTGATAAATTTAATGTTAATGCCCACTATCAACTATGCGACAAGTTGAATTCCGGCCCTTGAGGGTGGGACTGATAAGTTTTCTCGAAACATCGGTAAGGAATTTTACCATTACGCCCAGTACAGTTCAGTTCTCAAACTTCACTATTAGGCGTCCAACTTTACATAACGCCACACGTTAACACAATAATTATTACCCTTGCAAGTAATCTGTGGTTGGGAATTCCGTGTGGCAGTTCTTGCGCGTGTACCATCAATGCCACGGATTGCCAACATTTCAATGCAATGTGTCGTACAGGACAATGGCGACGTCTAAGACAACTAATACATATAACAGACAGAATTGGGAAGATGCGGTAAGTAAGCAAACGCTTGTAATTTTTCGTAAATACTCTGAATAAGGTATGACAGTATAACCGCTTAAAATTTATTTTATTCCTTTCTGGTTTCTTAGAAACTTGTTTGCTACCCAGCGATACTATATGGGGTTATGCAGTATAAAATTGTCGTAGTTGTTTTATTCTCGAATAACACTGCATATATTTAGATTTCATGGGCCCGTTCCTTTATAGTATACGGACGTAGAACTTGTTATAGTGTGTGAGTAATGTAATGCAGCAGATATAAGAACGTGGTTTTTATAGCTGTTTTATTATCCCTTGCGAGGATGCTGTATTGTAAAGACCAAAGATGTGACAAGGTATTCGTGCCGAAAATTACTTGATAATATGCTCATTACATATGGGCTTTCACTGAAAAAAAAAATCGTCCACGGAGTAGATAATGTGACCGAAGAGGTAATCTTTCCACGCTGACTTAAATGCTTTTATATTATGGTCTCTGTTTTTAATCTTAGAAGAGCTTATGTAACTTGGTTCCTGCATAGGGTACACTTTTCTGATAGCTGTTAAGCTTAGCTTGGGTCGTGGGCATGCTCATGTCTTATTGATACAAGGTATTTATGATTAGAAATTTTTCCATGTTGTATACCCCTGTCTGATAACTGTTGAGTGTAGTAATGGGCACAGTGTTATGTTTATATCTGGTACTTATACTGTGTCTTTATGAATTTGTTTGCAGTTTTTGTGTTGTCTGCAACAAAAGACAATAATGAAAATAAGTATTCAGCAGCAAGGGGTAGTATATTAAGTTTCTTGCATAATTATCTTCCAGAAAATTTTCTTTACATTTGCCACTAAGTAACGTTCTTGGGATGGTGAACACTTATTTCAGAGCTGTTGAATTTCCACAGAAGATAACTGGATATATGCAAAATAAAGTTAAATGGGGAGTTGTCTCTCACACTTCATGAACACATGTGGGGGTTGTATGGATGTTTTTTTGTGCTTATACTTAACCTCGGCTTTAGATGGGGAAGTGAGTGGTCAGTTTCACTTTATCCTCTGCGAAAGAGCTCCTGGTATTCACTAAGTAGGATGCTTGCTGGATCCCAGATCTGGTCTGGACATTTTGGAGACGAGCAGATTCTCCCTACTTGTAAAATGTCTGTTGCCATGATTGGTGTGACTGACATTATGGCAGAGCATGCCACACTATGCAGGTCTTGAGAATTTGATAGTAGTGTGAGGGTTCCATTCCTCTGGAATATGATGGTGCATTCTATCTCTTAAGAACGGACTTTTGATGTTGAACTAAGTTTTTCCAGTTAAGTTGTTATTAATGTCCAGACCAAGCAGTTTACTTGTAGCTACTACTTTGATTGCATTATTACCACAGCCTATATGCATGTGTTGTTGTTGTTGTTTACATTCAAATCTATCAGAAATTCTACTGGATATAGAACAAGTCTAAATGAATTAAATGTACCTACAAAACAGTTACCAGGATTACAATGAACACATTATTATAAACTTACAAAAAAGCAAGACAGAAACATCTTGAATGTATGACATTACATATAAAAGTAGGAAGCAGAAATAGGAAAACACACAACAGTTACTGATTATTTAAACCATAGAGGGAAATCTGATACAGAATTATCTACAGTTATTAACATGATTCATCTAGTAAGTGAAAGGAATTTGTATATAATTTTTTTAAGGCTGTTTTAGATTTTGTTGGGTTATTAGAAAAATTTTTATTGTTGGAGGGAAGACTATTAAAAATCTTAATACCAAGGTAGTAAACTCTTTTTTTATATGTAACCAGATTTTTTTGTGGTAAATGGAGGTTAATACTTTGTCTGGTGTACATACTTTTTAAGTTTCTGAATGAACTATAAATATATATAAATGTAAATAGCTGTAACAGAGCAGCTGACATTAAATTACAACAAAAGAAGCTTTATAAAAGTTTGTTCTTTCAGAATGTAATGTAAGTTTATTTGCCTTAAACCATTTGTTCAACATGGCAATGGCATTATTATTGCAGTTTTGATAGGAGTCTCTCTCAGGGCAATATATAATTGCACTTTTACTGTCAGCAAGAAGTATACATTCGTGCCATAGATTGTTTGTTAGGGTAGGTTGTTTATGTATGTGAGAAAAAGCAGGTAACCAAATATGGAAGCCTGAGAAGTTGGATGTTTTGCAATGTTCTGGTTTGTTCAGGTGTTACAGTGTAAATTTGGAGATAGGATGTATACTTTTTTCTGTCATTGTGATATGATTTATACACTGTGTAGCTCCACCTGGAATTCCATAAAAAATTGGTGGTATGGTCCATTTAATGTGGTTTTTTTATCTGGTAACTTTCGGTTGCCACAATCTGTCACCTTGTTTACTGTGTTAATGTAGCCCACTATATACAGATCCTACATGGGCACGTACATTGGTTTACATTCAGCTAAATTCTTATGTGTACGAACAAATGGACTGTTGTTGGTTCACTGAAGTTCAGTAATCTTTAGTGTAAAAATAATGCTTTTTCCTTGTGTTAGCAAGAGCATCATCTCTGCCAAGTAGGCATCTGACTCTGAGTTGAATGTTGTACGTGGAGGGAAAGATATATGTGAACTCTGTGGTTGGCACTTCCTCCACACCCTTGACACTTATCATTATGACTTACAGTTAAAAAGTCACATTGAATGATCACTTCATATTCACAATATTTCCCTTTGGAATTTGCTTTCATTTTCAGGAATTCCCTATACTTTGCCAGACCTGTTTGGGTGACAATCCATATATACGAATGGTAAGTCTTCATGATGTTAACATGCTTTTCAAGGAAGCTGAAATTTGCCATGAATGTAGAATGAGATCATATATATATGTCATGAAGTCTAGTAGGTAACAGGAATTCATACTAAAGAATATGCCTGTGTAAAAGTGTGGAAATTTGGTTTGTTATATATTAATAAAGTATGAAAGATTGAGGTGAAAATGGAAAGGAAAAATAAAAATTTAATGAAAAAATCTGCTTGAATAGCTCTCCTGCTCACATGCATATATCATATTGCATGGAATTTGAGGAAGAATATTCATCTCAAAATGGAGAAAAAATAAGTCAAGACCTGAACAGAATTAGTAAGAATTCTGTAAGGGAGAACAGGTAGAAGTTAAAAAAGGCAAGGAAGAAAGGAAAAGGAGACATCAATAGAAACTGGCAGCAAATAAAGATAGGAGAAGGGAAGGGTGAAAAGAAACATCAAAGAAATAAGAAAAGAGTGTATGAAGGGTACAGTAACAATGTAATGTATGTATAATGTGACATTCTAGCTTGTTATTTGGATCATAAATGCTTAAATATTTGTGTAATTTATTGTGCACTGCTGTAATTTGGGGCTAATGTTTGTGTTAGTATCTGGCTGCAACAGAAATGTGTTCATAACCCTTGTTGTACTGTTGTAGGTTTGGCTGTATCAGATGACATAATATATAGAAGCATTTTGCAATATGTTAACTCTGTCATAGGGCTATTCCATTATACATCTACGTAACATCACCTACTGCCATACTGCTCTCAAAATTTGTGTTTGTGCATCATGCTTAGGTCCAAAGAAAACAAGATGAAAAACAAAGTAAATTAATTTGAATGGAAATCTTCTGTATTATTTCTGTGCCTCCGCCATAGATTGTAACACTTTTTTTAATTGTTCATTTTACATGTTACTGTTAATGTTTGTAGTAATTTTTAACCTTAGTAATGGTGTTGTACTTTTAAAGTTTTATTAATATAGTGTTAATTGTGATGTGGGATCCCAAAAAAAAGTGCAACAAAAGTATCATATGTTGTATGTCATCATATTACACCTGCTGTTTGTCTTGTATAAGGGCCTGTTCCTGGATTGATTTATTCTAAAACATGTAACCAAAGCCATGAAAGAGAATATAAGTTGTGTTTTGACAGATGTTTGATTTTCTTTCCTATATTTAATTTGAACCAACTTTCTCAAACAAAATTTACCCTGTCATCAAGTTGAGTTTTGTTGGAGAAACATAAACATTTTTTTGGTTAGAGAACAACTTCCTTTTACTTTGTTGTGACGTCCACGGATGAGGATTAAATTCTTATGGGATGTGATGCTGTGTCATTGGGTGTTTGGCTTTCATTGTTTTGAAGACACAGTGATCCTTCAAAGTGATGACAAACACTCAGTCATTGACAGTGTCATACCACAGAAGACTTGCATCCTCAGCGGTGGTGCTGAACATCAGATTGTGCACATCAATGGGTGTCCATTTTTACATGCTCTATGAATTTAAGGGACATAAGTAACTTAGTACCACCCTATACCCAGAATTTCTTCACACTTCATTTTGAAATGATCATGTCTCTGACTACATTGCTGTCTAAAAGTGAGGTTTACTTCATCAATTGAATAATTACAGTATGTCATAAGATTTGTAATTTTATTTGTAACTGTTGATCAAGTTCAGAGTGAATGTTACACATGAAACTGTTTGTGCTTTGTAGATAGTAAAATTTATTTTAAATGAAGAAGGCTGTGAAATGTGATTGCAGCAGAATTGAGGGTAGGGGTATGGTATGACATTCCAGTTTAAACTTCATGTGTAGGAAGAGTTTTAAGCAAGTTATCTGGCCATTGTTGTGTAAAAAAAAAAGGTACTGTTATACATTTTCTTGACCTTGATTCTCTCTCTCTCTCTCTCTCTCTCTCTCTCTCTCTCTCTATGCTGGTTTAAATATATCACAAAAATTTTCAGGAAAAGGAGCTGCATGTCTTCAAACCTACTATGGACACGCCATCATTGAATTCACCTTTTATCATGGTTATTAGACCTAACAAATCTTGTTAAAATACTTGGCCCACTAACAGATAATTGAAATTGTTTATGCAGGCAATATTTTCTGTCAGCATTTGTTAGAGCAGCAGTCGTGGGATAGTGATGTTACAGATCTTTGTGAAGTTGTAGGGGATTTAACTGGGTCTAATAAATTCATATCTTATACATCAATTGTAAGAGAATGTGTCAAATTTCAAACAGATGTGTGGACAGTGTCATGCAAGTTTACAAATACATCAGATTTATGTGTTTCTTTTAAGCATTGGAAGTCAAGTGTATTGTTCAAAGTTCAGTTGTTTGTACACATACACAGGAATAAAGCAAAGTGTCTTTGTCACATCACTTCATTTGTGATATTTTGTAACGTTAAAATTTTCAGACAAAAGAACGTTATGGAAAAGAATGTAAGATTTGCTCCAGACCCTTCACTGTGTTCCGATGGTGTCCTGGTGCTCGAATGAGGTTCAAGAAGACAGAAGTATGCCAGACATGTAGTCGGCTGAAGAACGTTTGTCAAACATGTCTGCTGGATTTGGAATATGGTCTTCCTATTCAAGTTAGAGATGCAGCTCTTCGTATTAAGGATGATCTGCCACGTTCAGATGTCAACAAAGAGTATTACATTCAAAATTTGGACAAGGAGGTATGGAAGTATCAGGACTGGACATTTAAAGCTTCTCTTTTCTTAACTAATATATAATTTTAGTTTTTACTTTTTTTTAATTCTGTGTAGCAGGTAAACTTGACTTTAACTTAGTGGATGTGTGATCTCTTGAAATAAAAGGTCTCCCATGTTTGAACTATGAAGTGCCATTATGCGATGTTAAGGTTGGTGTGGTGACTCCAGGTGTATCTATGTTTATTGGTCCCATTACTTGTGGTGCATGTTGAAGGACAGCCTGGGAGGTGGGGGGGAGGCATTCAGGATGTGGTGTATGCAGTTTCACAAGCATAACTTCGGTTTCCAGTGGACATTGTCTTTATTAGAAGTGACATGTTTCTGCAAGCCAAAGGAAAGCATTTGCAGTACTTTTTTTCAATATGAGAGGTTAAAACCTAATATTAACAGCACTACTTTGAATTGAAGCACACTAACACTGCCTTAGTGCAAAGTGGAATAGTGGTGATAAGTGTGCTGCCTGCCACCATGTAAACCAGTCTCTGAAGTGACAAATGATCCCTGCACCAGTGCCCCAATTACTTTGAGACTGCAACAGTTTGCTGTCAATGTATTATTAGCTGGTAATATCTGCAGTAAAGTGACTTATTTTGTTATATTACCAGTGTATGTTGTAGGCGTTACAGATTACCTAATACATGGTTGACATCTGGTGAACATGTTATTGGCAACATTTTGGAGCTCTTATTGCAAAATTGGTAGTACTTTACATTCAGCTTTTTCTTTACATTTCATCCTCCATATGTGGGTTGTTCAGGTAATCCCAGTTTTGCAGACTTCCCTGTAGATAATAAGCACAAAGAGTGAGATTGGGTGAATGCGGAAGCTGCGGAGAACAATTAATTATTCAGTTACAGGAATTGTTGTGTAAGGCTGTTAGTGAATTATTTGCTGTATAGCTGATGGCACCATCTTGCTGAGAGAATGCTTATTCCTTCTCAGCACAAGCTGAGTTAGGAGGGAGGGGGAAAGCAAAGAAATAAAGGAATTAGTTTCTTTTTGCCACCTGTTGTTTGTACTAATTTTATATTTCATATTTTCTGTTCCTTCCCTCAAACCCACCTTTTTTTTCCTTCTCCCTCTCTCCTCCTTTTCCCCTGACTGTGCCCTCCATATTGCCCCTGTTATTGCAACTTTTTTATTGGTTCACCCATTCCAATGGTTCTGATCTTCCCTGCCATACAGCAGCACCACTTTTTCCCATTGTTGACTTCCTGTTCTATCCAGAATACAGAGACGGTGCATTCCTCAAGGTACCTTCTAACTGCATGGCATCATGTCTTAGAAAACAGTATTCTTAGTTGTGAAGGTTATAATTGTAGTGTAAGGATTTCACTGTGGTTCTCTCAGATGTCTGGGTATTCATTTCTTTGTATTGAGTATTCATCCAATAAAAGTGAATATATAATTTTCAACAAACTGCTGTGGTTGTCTAAACCTCTCAGTATATAAATAATCTAGTTTGCATTGTGTTTTCTGTTTGCCAGCTTGGCAAGATTGATGCCACTACACCAGCAGGTGCAGTTGGCAAGTCACAAGCTGCCAGTGACTTGTTAATGAAACTGGCTAGGACAAGTCCATACTACAAGAGAAATAGACCACACATCTGCTCGTTCTGGGTGAAAGGGGAATGTAAGCGAGGGGAAGAGTGTCCATATCGTCATGAGAAACCAACAGATCCAGATGATCCGCTCGCTGATCAGAATATCAAAGATAGGTAAGTGCTTTTTGATGCTGTATGTTAATTATTTTATTGGCAGGCTGCCTGTTAGTCACAACTGCAAACTTATTCAGATTATTACATTTTTATGCATTCTCTGGATGAAGTGTATAAATTAATTGAATGTCTGCCAATATGTGTATTTCACTATATAAACCATGGTGTGAATATTGATAATAGTTTGCTGTGCTTCATTCCCATCTTCCATAACCCTAATTTGCCAAAGTTCAAGTCAGGTGTACCTCATTTCTCAAAAGTGGCTCATTATTTAAGAAATCACAAACAGGAAATTTTTTTTTCCCCCCCCCCTCAGTTTATCCATGTAAATTCAGGATAGTACATCGAAATATGCCACAACCATCCCATTTCAAATCCTTATTTAAGGAATACTGCAACAGTACTTATTCATTTGAATAATATCAGTATGGTGTAAATGTGAGATGAGTCATAGCTAGTTTTACTGAGGTTTTTTCAGCCCGTACAGGTGAGTTCAGAATATTCCTGTACACTCCATTGTAATTGTCCTTGTATTTCAGTCTGTCACATAACATACGTGATTGATGTAGTGTTACTGAATGGGCAGTGAACATGAGATGGTTTTAAATGTAAATTACTTGTCACAAAAATATTATTAATGTGTGTGTGTGTATGTATATACACATACATCTATACACATAGAAGAGTGGTATACTGTATTTAGTTTTATTGTAAACTTTGGCTATAGAAATGTGTTTAAGTGTTATTTGAATTAGTGGCTTTGTTGCATTTGTTCTTCAATTGTGATTTTCTTTCAGTGGCTGAGTCCAGAAATTGTATGATTTATCTTTCTGTAGGTACTATGGAATCAATGATCCTGTGGCTGAGAAACTTATGCGTCGAGCTTCTGCAATGCCAAAGCTTGAACCACCGGAAGATAAGAGTATAACAACACTTTACGTTGGGAATCTTGGTGATAAATTGACTGAGAAAGAACTCAGGTGAGGCATTATTCTGTTTCTTGTGAGAAGTTTGGTGTCCATTCCTTGCCTGAGTTAAGATGTTTCTGCTCTCATTTAGACTAACATGTCAGTACCAGAACATAAGTTGCCTTGGGGGAGGGTGGGGAGGTGATTATTTGTATGTGAAGTGTGTTTGAAATTAACAAAGATAAAGCCATCTTTACTGGGCTCCTGTCTACCACAGTGTGGCACACCATATGCTCAATTAAGGAGGCAAGGTAGCAGTAGATATATTTTGTAAGGAGTCATGGACAGCTAACAATAGATGGTCCTCCAGCTCGAGGTAATGCCTGGAGGAAACAGCTGTTAACTGTAAACTGAAAAATTTCCAGTATTTATATCTGGAGGTACCCAGTGGCACAGTTGGTTGAGGCACTGCGCTGCAAGCCAGAAGATCATGGGTTTGATTCTCAGTGGCTTATCTACTTTTTTGTTAACTTAATCCTCTCAGCCGTACTATGGCCCTGGGGTTGACTCATCCTCTTAACAGCAATTAGTACAGGCATATGTTTTGAGGGTAAACACAACTGGCGCATAGGGCTGACATACTTGCAGCTTCATGTGCCAGTTGTCTAGAAAGCCTTGGAGTCTCAACCTCCTGGAGCCCCAAGGTCCTGTTCAGGCTTGTGCAGGGATAACTTTACCTTTCCTCCATATTTAATGACTAATTGGAATTGATTAATAGTAATAGAATGGCATTTGCTCTATGTTTACAGGGATCATTTCTATCAGTATGGTGAGATACGGTCAATCACGCTAGTTGCTCGACAGCAGTGTGCATTTATCCAGTTCACTTCACGCTCAGCAGCAGAGCAAGCAGCTGAACGCACATTCAATAAATTAATCCTTGGCGGACGGCGATTGACGATAAAATGGGGTCGCTCTCAAGCGCGGCAGGGTTCTTCATCATCTCATGGAGAAGGAGTTGATCCAATGGTAGAAGAATTAGAACCAGTGCCAGGTCTCCCTGGGACTTTGCCTCTGCCTCCAACTGAATTACAGAACAACTTCTTCAACCTAGCTGAAACAGATGACAGTTCTGCCCCACCAATACAGACCAGCATTCCACCTCCAACAATGCCACCACCAATACCTCCTCCCATATTGATTCCACCACCGATGCCACGTCCTCCACCTGGAATTCGTCCGCCAGGTCCGCCACCTTTCTTTTTTCCTCCTCACATGCGTCCACCTATGCGACCTCCACCAGGAATTAGGCCTCCTCCTTTTAATATATCTCAGCCTCCATTATTCCCACCTGGAACTGCTCCAGCAATTCCTCAACTTCCTCCCAATCCAGCACCTTTGGTACCACCAGGAACTCTTCCCACTCCCCCACTCAAACAGGGTGCCATTCACTATCCTTCACAGGATCCATCAAGACTGGGAGCTGCTCAGGGAGTTGCAAAGAGTAAAGCTTGGGCAGGGGAAGATTAAGGGAAGTTGTCTGCTTAATTTGAACATGAGAATATTTCCAAGAAAAGATTTTTATTCATTGGAGATTGTAGTAGTAAGTACCTGTTTTGCAGGCAGTAATACATTATTTCTTTCTGCCTACACATAACTGTTAAGCAGGATATTGTTTCCTCATAAATTAGATTTAAATAGTGTAGCATAAGGGTTAAGAGAAACATAAAGTGACACATTTCGAGCAAACAGATTTGTTATAAAATGTATATAAATATTTTTTAATGTAACAAGCATTGAAAGCATTTATTTGGTGTTACATATTTTAGGGACCTGAGGATCAAAATATGTAGGTTTCAGTATCACATGTATTACTTGTAATTGTATGTACAAGTGGTCCCTGTTTTCTGAGTTACCTCCACATATGTGGGGCCAAATTTTTGAGGAACTAATATGTAAGAATTCCCTGTACTTACGGTAGTCACGTTTGTGGGTCATGACTTTTTTTTAACAGAAAACAGTTTCAGTCTGTTTGCATGCATATACTGGGCCAGATTATTGAGGAACTGAGTGGAAAAACTGCCCACATTCTGGGAATCAAATCATGGAAGATGACAGACTTTTTTTTTTCATCTAGCTTGTTTCCCCCATTTTCTTTGTCTCTAATGCTCGTGGTCCAAGCAGTTGTGCATAATTTTTGAGCAATCCTTACAACATGACTGCAGGAGATGAAAAACTGTTATAATATCAGTTATTGTGATGATGACAGTGGTGGTGGTGGTGGTGATGATCATGATCATCATCATCATCATGTGTTTTCCCAAAAGGCATGTAAGATAGGTAAATAGTGCACTGTGTGTAATATTAGTCATTTTCTTCACAATAGTCTGTGATAGATATTATTTGCACTCTTATTTCACAGCTGGAAGTGCTAATGGCATGTTGGTGATCACTTATTCATTCATGATAATTGTTTGAACATCACCTATAAAAAATAAATATTTAATGAGTAATACTTTTTAAAATTAATACTAATTCACTGGATTCAGTGTTTGTTACATTCATGTCACCGTATGACATCTTGATGTTTATAAAGAGCAATGTGTGTTGCACACATTCATGCCTGGATAGAGGGAAGCTCAAATAGGAGCAGTGTTTTCAGTCATTTTGAGATGTTTCTCTCTGCCATGAAACTGGCTTTTAGCGTAATTGGCTAGCAGATCTGACCAGTGAAGCTAATTTTGTGAATGCTAGTAATGTTTACATGTATAAAGTATTGTACGCACTCACCCAGTCCTCATTACATTTACATTATGTCTTCTTATTTCTCCAATCAGTTGCTTGGATAGTATCTTCAGTATTGTCCCTACCACTTTCACATCCTTTACACTTAATTCATAGTTATCCTTACATTGACAATACATAACATGCAGTTAAAAAATTTTTAAATCAACAAAAGAAGAGTCACTGGGTACAACAAGAGAACACAAAAATTGAAAAAGCTTACAGGATGTTGTTTAAAGTGTGATACAAATAAGAAGGAGCCAGTATAGCATAGCTGGTATAGTGACTGGGTTATGGACTGGACAACGAAGGAATAGTGGTTCACTTCTATTTGTTTTTTAAGCATCCAACTGGCTGTAGTGCCCTCCCAACCTTCTATATAGTGGCTATCAGGGGTCTTTTGTTAGAGGATAAAGTTGCCAGAGCGTGAAGCTGAACGCTCTCCTGCATCTCATGTTGACATTAAGCATCAGTGGAGCAGTACTTCCACTTCCCCATATGCCTTCATGGCATGCACAGTGACAACTTCACATTTCAAGGAATGAAACACATGAGGGGGTGTTGATAAGTCCTTAGCCCGACCAGGAAGGAAACAAGCTACAGAGACCAAACTTCGGATTTATTCAACGTACTCCCCATGAAGCTCGATACACTTCTTAGCCCATTGCTCTAACTTTTGCAAGCCACTCAAAAAAGGTCAGAAGGTTGTCCGTCCAACCAGGTCTTCGCGGCAGCAGTGACCTCCGTGTCGGACGAAAAATGGCAACCTTTCAATTGTTATTTAAATCCAGGGAACAGGTGGTAGTCCGATGGGGCCAGATCCAGAGAATAGGGTGGGTGATCAAGACATTGCAAGCCCAGGTAGGCCATTTTCTTCTGGGTTGCAAGTGCCTGGTGAGCCAGGGCATTATCGTGCAAGAACAAGACCCCCTTGGTAACCTTCCCGTGGCGTTTTTCCTTCAAATTCAATTGCATCAACAGAGATGAGTAATACTCCATGTTGATAGTTTGGCCCTTTGGAAGATAATCAATGAGGAGGATGCCGTCTTGATCCAAAAAAATCAAGGCGAGAACTTTTCCAGTGGATTTTTGCACTCAGAATTTTTTGGGGTGAGGTGAGTCGCTATGCTGCCACTCCATTGATTTTTGCTTTGTCTCCGGGTCATATAACCAGGTTTCGTCCATGGTTACCAATCGCGACAGGAAATCATTTGGATCGCCCCCAAAAAATTCCAAAAGTTGCTCAGGCGACTGGCACCATTGACGTTTGATCTGCATTCAGGCATTTCGGGACCCACTTCGCAGAGAGCTTCCGCATCTCCAAATCTTCATGAATGATGGACCCAACCCTTTCATGTGAGATGCCCAGTTCCTCGACTATTGATTTAGCCAAAATCTGGCAGTCTTCCAGGATTAGCTCATGAATTTGATCAATAATCTCCAGGGTGGTCACTGTTTTGGGTCGTCAAGGACAAGGCGCATCACAGGTGGAAAAATCACCATGTTTAAACTGGGCCACCCAGTCTTTGACGGTGGCATATGTTGGTGCATGTTCACCTAATGTTTCTGTCGGAAAGGCGTGAGTTTCCTTCAGTGCCTTGCCTTGCAAAAAAAAAAATTGATGACAGCTCGCGTCTCCATGTTGTTGAAATAGCGCGTGTCGCTTGACATGCTTCCTTTCAGCTTCTGTAACAAGAAAAGACTTGCAATTTGGCACATGAACAGACCCCTCTTTCTGACACTATCAATTCCGTCCTACAACATCAGGAAGTAGGTAGGGCTAAGGACTTGTCAGCACCCCCTTGTCCATGTATTCTTATCCTGCAGGTGATGTAACGCTGAGAACTGAATATAATAAACCTTTTTAAAAATGTACAAGATGGTAGTTGGCAGTGAGTATTTTTATAATGTGAGTGGGAGCATTGAAGCTTTAATTCTTTAAGTGTCATTCTTACTGCTGTTAGTTCTTTTATAATAGAAGCATAATTGTATTTCTTTAAACATTTGTGTATGATTTTGAATTTCAAGACAAATATGCATTGTAATAGTTTGTGAAGTAAACTCTCTGTAAAGACAAAAATGATATATGTGTAGATGGAAGGAAATAATATATTATTGGAGACAATCCTAACTACAAAATGTAACACCATCAAGAAGAATTTTTTTTAAGAAGCTAATTCCTGTGCTACTTGAAAAATTTCCATCTTTCATGGTACCTGAAGGTTATTACAGTGTTCACATGACCCTACCACTGGATCTTTTCCTGAGCTAGATGAATTACATCAAATGTGAGGTTATCATGGCAGTGAACATTTAGGATGTCTTCTGGTGTATGATACCATGTGGTCTTGTAGGTGGGTGCTAAACAATGTGGTAGCACTACCCAAAACAAAGTGAACATAAGAGACATGTATCAGTCCATACAATCCAACCCTGTTTAAGGTTGAGTTTAATATTGTCCTCAAATCTGTGTGTAGGTCCTCCAAGTCACCTTTTGGATTTATGTTTTCTGACCAGAACTTTGTATGCAATTTCACATTTCCCATGCATATTATATGCATGGTGAAACTCATCCTTGCGTTGTTGCCCTAATGATATATGAGTCATGAGACACTTAGATAGTTTAAATTAGTAATTGTTATTGCAATTCACTACGGGCTGGATGGTCAGGGGATCAAATCCCAGTT
>Ga0123352_10005533_pt1 | contig 19057 bp, 10 predicted proteins | sample TergutLab28metaG_FD_89700 | JGI IMG/M metagenome (GOLD analysis project Ga0123352, IMG submission 89700) | Labiotermes labralis P1 segment gut microbial communities from Petit-Saut dam, French Guiana - Lab288 P1 | ecosystem: Host-associated > Arthropoda: Insects > Digestive system > Gut ... | reverse complement strand
TGAACTTTTGTGTGACGGTAGAGGGAAGTCCACGGGTCAATGCCCTACCCTCCTCTTCGTCATCGACGTGGCCGGAAATGAGTAATAAAAGCAATCCGGTTTCTTTATTGCCACACCTCGTATTGTGGCTCTTGAAATTTATAACGATAGCATGTTCAGGTAATCCACTCATTTTCAGAAATCCTCTCTTAATCATGCATGTTAAGTAGAATGACCTTGCTGTCCACTTTTTGAGGTAAAATTTATGCAGTCTAACCATAGACTAGTTGTCAGATTCCCTGAAACAGACGCATTATTCATGAAAAAAAATTACCAAAGGTATAAAAACATAATACAGCCCATGTTTTGTAGGTAATAGGCTTCAGTCCCATTGTGTTGAATGTTTTTTACTGTATGATGGAGACCTATATGATATTTCAACTGTAGTTTTCCAAACATCTTACTTTCTTATACAAAATACACTTTGCTTAAATCTTGAAAATGAAGTAAATCCAACTTCCAAAACATCCAACGTGTAACTTCAACTTAATGCCTAATGCGTAATTTGACTTCGGAGCTCATTTTCCAAATTTCAAAAACCAACTTTGCACATCAACAAGGCCCCGAAACTTAAGGACATTGCTTACATAATACCTTCTATTTAAGTTTACCTCAGACAGTGTTAAGTGTCCAAATTAATAAATAAAAAAAATTAATATAATTTAATATGGCCTCATAAAGGCAAGAAAATCTTGTTTGCTGCCTACATAATCCAGAAAATAAATGTCATTCTCATGCGTTTTAAAGCCCTGATTTTCTGTGACAGGTATTCCTTGTAAAGTCTATATAACTTGTGTGCAACAAAAATTAACATCAAGTCAAAACTTCATGTATACAAGCATGGTTTAACAATAACTTTAAAGCCATCAGTCACTTGGAATATTGCATTGTATGGTAAAATGTTGAAATTTTATAAAATCAGCCAACATTTTAATAGTCACTGATGTTTGTTCCTTTCCTGTAAATTGATTAAACTCTAAGGTAATATGAAACACATTCAGCTACAGCAAAATAAATAAAATAGAAATTAGTTGATTCAGTAAGATTTATGGGCCAGTTTCTGTAATCACAATGTTTCTGGTACTGTATGCTAGCCAGTGAAACGCATACTTGGCCAGTTGGACCTGAGTAGATAGGAGATACATGGTAAACATAAGATTCCTTGTGGATAGACATGTTCAGGACAAAGATTCAAAGCTGGAAGCTTTAAAATTGGAAACAGAATCACACTGTCATATTTGGTGACATAACATGGCATTAAAAATGTAAACAACAAGGAATTCACAGTATATTCTTTACCCTTTATTATCACAGCATTTTACAAAGGGAAGATATTCATGGCATTTGGCATATTCATGGAAATGTGATAGACAAGGAGGGTCACAAGATAGATTTTCCATTTGGGACTGCAATGAAGTGACAGGTTGTAAAGTTTTCCCAAAATTTTGAAAAGCAAATATAGCTTTGTCATGTCTGTCTGTCCATCCAGCCTTCTGTCTGTCTGTCCATGTGGAACAACTCAGTAGTACCTTTCATACTATATTTATGTCCATTATATATAAGCTACAGAATTGAACCCATAGATAACAATGTTATAACAGTAGCTGGTTTTCGAGGAACTGGCATAGGTGCTGTCCCTGTTGATGGTGCACAAGCACCAAAATATGTAGGAGTTATGCATCAAATACATGTATTTAATAGGTACTATGCATTTATTTGGTATTAAAAAGTTGTCTGAAGTCACATGAACACCATTTTCAAGCTTCTTGTTTATTATCAGCATTCCTAACTTCCAACAAAATCATTACGTGTAATGTAAGGTGTTGTGTGTTTCATGTAACCGAAGGCAGGACATCTGTGCACGCCACAACACACCATGCAGTACACTAGGAGTGGCACATGTTGGAGGGATGTGTCAACCTGATCGTAGTTGCAACGTCAATGAAGACAATGGGATCACTCTTGCCCACACCATCACACATGAAATGGGACACAAGTATGTTCATAGCCTTGCATTGCACTGAAGTCCTTCAGTATAACCAAATGTTAGCTAATGTAAATAGAGAAAGAGAATTGTAACTACATTATTTATAAAAAGTAACACAGCCTAACTTAGTTGGAGCATGAACATAGAATGAGCACTTACAGTGAACTGTGTTGTCAGTTGTAGTTAAGTTGGGTACACTGGGTATGATAGGATTTAAGGCGTTTTGTTTGCAGAGCAGTGGGTTCAGCAGTGGGAACATGTTTTCTGAATTCTGAAGAGGTTAAAGCATACATCTGGAACAGTGACAAAACTGGGGCAAGGGGAGTAAAGCAGCTGCCCTAGGTGGCAAAGTGAATACTTTAAATGAAAGCATTTGATTTTATGCACTCAACACGTATTATTTCTGGTATGGATAGCCATTGTTGTTACCTACTCTGGACAGTGAAAGACTTAGCTACACTACTGACTGCACTCTTAGTTATGAAGCTCAGAGTATAACATTAGTTCATAGGTCATCTAAAAGTAAGTGCATGTATTAAATTTAAACAGTACACTTTTACACATCAACCAATTTCATATTTTGTATATATGTAAAATAACCACTTCCACCGGGCGACAACCCAATTGCAGTTAATAAATACAATATTATTTATTTATTATTACATTTGTTATATGAAGTCCCATATTTCACATATTATTATTGATACTTGTAAGTCTGAGATAGCATGTTAACAGGCTGATAATGTGACAGTCACTGATAAATTGCAGTGTCACAAATTATAGAACTCTGACTTTACTGTAGAAAGATACTTGATGAACTATAAGTATGCTCGGATATCACAAATGCATTTATGTAGTCCACATGAAACTGTTTTTGCTGACTGAAAAATAACACGTCACTATACAATCTTTAGGTTATACTTATATTAACAGTAAAAGTAAGAACAGAAATTTGCACTTTTACTAAATTGCTAAGTTATATTCATTCAGAAGAACATTGCATAAGCATATGCTGGCAGCACTAAAAATTAATATGTCATATAGAAACAGAAAAATTTTTTGAGCCAGAACTGCTCCACTACTTTCTTTCAACAAAAGATTTATAACTGAATCTTCTTTGAATAGTGTGATTAAAATGTTGGCCTATTTCAAGGTTTCCTGTTGGAGTAGAAATTTTCCTGGCATCCATAACTATTGTTTTCCAACCACTACAAAGGTGCCAAAATAAAAATAAGACTTTGAATTCATTTTGACAGGGAGGTAAAATATCAGCAACTGGCTCTAAATAACCCTCTTTCAGTTTTGGCATGTACCATGACACAGAGAAGATTGGCTGTAGCCGTCGTGAAGGCAATACCCTACATGTGATGACACCCAGCTTTGAAGCTGATGCTATAGAAGTAGCATGGTCCAGTTGCAGCAGGCGTGACATCACAAACTTCCTCGAGTGAGTGAGTGACCAGCAGACTCCTATTGTTTGCTTCAGATCAGTAGGTAGCACAATGTTCTATTTTGAAAGCTGTTCAGATGGAGTAATATGCTTCATTGATGACACATGAATACATGGTAGCTGGATTGTGTGTGGCTTGGAGAACTACACAGAATGGAAAATAAAGCATGCAGTAGGATTTTGTAATCTGTGGACACTTAAAAATGTTTATAACTCTCAGTTGTTGAAAATTTTCCTACATAAATTTCCTCCCAAAGAAAAGAGTGTTGCTAGAAAAGTGTAAAATTTAGACACACCCATGTTCATTGGACTGAACACTATTAAATATGTAATTCCATTAATTCTGCACATTGCAGACAGGCTTTAGAGACGATATCTAAAGCTTAATTAAATTTATAAACAAAGTATATTATCAGTTTAATATAATTAGCTATTTATTGATCATTTATATGTATAATTATTGATATTATGTAGTGTAAAATAATTTAGTTATCAAAACAAGAAGATACTGCTAAATCATGAGGAACATATACATAATTAAATAACATTACATAACACTTCAGCAAAAGTACTTCTCACAAGGCACTTTGTACTCATATAATAAACCCAATTCCTTATAGCCAAGGAAGTGGGCAGTGTCTTGAAGATGAGCCCACACAGAATGACTACAACTACCCTGACCTTCCTCCTGGAGCCATGTACAATGCAGAGCATCAGTGTCGACTGCAGTTTGGAACACACACAACAGCTGTGTGCACTCCACTTGAGGAGGTTTGTCTTAATCCTATTCACTCTAATTCTAAGTAACAGATCTTGGTATCAGAATGTAGTATGTCCTCATTTATTCCAGATATTTACACACTGAACGCAAAATCTTGACATTGAATTCTAGTTAATTCTAACACTGCTCTTTTGTCAGTCTGATGGAATATGAAGGGTAGCATGTGTTAAAGAGGATTTAAATTTTAGGAGTTCCTAAAAAAGTGTTTTAAAATTTTTAGTACATTGAAATATGAAGTTTTTCAGCCCAGGAACCCTATCAAAACATAAGAAATAGTGCATAAAAATGCAGATTTTTATGGAACCTGGTCTTGCATAGATTATAGATATTTATGTAAGCATTAATAATGGCTTTCTAATGTTATCAGTGTAAATGTTTTGGTTATTCAGTGGCAACAGTGACAAATGCATCTCCAGTAATTGGTAATTCTTAGGGTAAGGAAATTTTCTGTTTTACTGTGAATTGTGCTTGAGAATAAAATGCTAAGGACAATGTTTGGATCTGCAAAAGTTAAGCTAGGTTAAGAGGAAGAATTCCATTTCCATCCCCTAGAATAGACAAGTTAAGCAAGTCAAGATCTTTATTGTGGGTTGGCCTGGTAGCTCATACAGGGAAAGTGAAACTATAAAGAATACCATACACACTCAAAAGCAAGATGAGTTTTTTCTCTGAAATCTGGTGCCTAAATATGTGTAAAAAAAAGGTAAAGTGCACCCTTGTACAGTCACTGAGGTTCTGTACAAGCCATACAACCCATAGGAAGAGTAGAAGTATAGCTCTACTCTTTCTTGACCATGGCACTAGAAGGGGGTAAGGGGTCAACATCACGCCCTGTCTGCTCTTTACCCCCGGGAAAGACCCGGTACCCATTGTACAGGAGGCTGGGTGGGCCTCAGGGCCGGTCTGGACAGGTGTGGAAAGTCTCGTCCCCACCGGGATTCGATCCCCGGGCCGTCCAGCCTGTAGCCAGTTGCTATACCGACTGAGCTACCCAGCCCACTTAAATATGTGAGGTCGTCTTAAATTCGTGTACAAAGCACCGAACCAGACCATGAAGAGCCAAGCCAAAGCCAGCATTGCCAGATCATAATGTGACATCTGTGCTCTTCTGGGATATTATGCAGCATAGAGGGGTAATTCCTTACTAATGTTTCAGGACAACCTATCAGTCCTATCTTCAAAGGTCAACCAATCAAAAAGGGACAACACAACATCACTGACATTAAATGACATGGTCTTTTTTGGTGACTTTGTCCATCTTCTAATTGTTGAAAGGATCATGTTTCAGAAGCTGGCTGTTTCCATTTTCAGGCAACAAAACGCCAACCTGGCATATCCCTTAGATTGAGGTATTTTCAATCACTGTTCACCATAGAAACAGTAACTTGCTAAGATATACACTTTAGAACAAATCCAGTCCAAGCATAGTAACAGGAAAATGGCTATTGACAAATTTAAAATTAAAATACAAGGCTCAAAAATAAAATTTGAACCAATCAACAAATAAGTGTATAAAATTATGAATCTTCTTCAGGGATTCAAGTAAGATTATACACCAGTAAATATAAATGTCTTATTCAGTCAGTGTGGATCAGAACAGCATGGTGGCACATCTCACCAGAAGTAATTGTGAAGCGTTTTGAAAATTGCTGTATATCCAGCAGAATGGCAATGATGAGAATGGGAATGTTATGAGTGAGTGTGAGGAAGATGAAGTTAGTGTCAGTGAAACTGATTGGTTAAGGTAGATAGAATCTGACATGTTTGTATATTAAGTGTATGAAATGAACAGTAAAATATTTTTCATAGCAGGCGTTTTATTTTTTGGGAGTTCATCTTACATTTTGGATAAACACTTTTCCCTTGTCACTTGTGTTCTATTTGGGGGGTCATTTTAGATTAGTGTCATCTTGCATTCAGGTAAATATGGTATTTTGATGTCCATGCCTCTTAGAAAGTGAAAAAGAGATAAAAATTACTTGCTTAAGGCAAGCAGGTTTTTGTCATTTAATCTCAACTAGATGATGATAGCATCCAGTTCCTGTTTTTGTCTTATTGGTCCAGCATATCCAATTCTGCTGTCAAAGAATGAGCTGGTAACATGTGCAGAATATTCTACACACAACTGTTCTTCTGCTTTTACTTGAGCCATGAGTATGTAGGTCCAGAACTGAGGATTGATGAAAGTACTGAAGGAAGGGAGTAGAACATAAGGTGCTAAATGTTCAGAATGAAGAACGTGTGGTGGTATATAGAATGAAGAACATACCTTCGTGGTCTGAACTTATTTTGCATAAGGATATTTTTGCTTCCCTTTTCAACCCTTGGCTGTTCATTTAATTTCTCTGTATTATGGCATGTTCAAATCAATTATTGCTCTGTGTCCTTCCATTCATGTTTTTTTTTTCTCTTTTCTTTAAGTATTCTTTTTTATAGACCAAGTAATGGGAGTCAAAGTAAACCACAGGTAAACTAATTACTCTCACTACAAAACTAGTTGTGGCTTAAGGTTAAGTAGAGTTAATATTATTATCAACACTATGTTACAAAGCTATTAACTTTCAGGAGATGGATTTAAATGACAATGGTACCTCTTTATGGCCAGAGTTTTCTGGCTTAGAATGGACATTTAAATTGCTACCACATAAACACAAAGAGCCCAGAGTATGACATGCTAGGCCATTCACTAGTACATTTTGAAGGCTAGCATATGATCTCGCAGGAAGAGAGAAGTTAAATGTTTGTTACATGTTCTATATATGTGAAAGTAAGTCCTGTTTCAGATCTGCTCACGACTATGGTGTGTGGTGGATGGGATGTGTACTACCATGTTGCGCCCTGCTGCAGCAGGAACACACTGTGGGAAACATATGGTGAGCCTATGGGGTGAGGGACAGACAGAGTACTTCTTGCTGTAGGATTTTGTGTTTGTTTTTCTTTCATGCAATCACAGTATAAATATCCTTACAAATTAATACTTCTTGTAGTCACTTCTTGTAACATTAGTAAATATCACATAGATAAAAAAAATATTTAACACTCGAAATGACAGAATTTTATGTCAGCATCTGATTTGACTCATTTGCAGCTTATAAATTGCCCCAATTTCACACAACCTTTCTTGGCTAATTGAGGAACTGTGCCAGTTGTTTGTCTCTTCCTCCATTAAACAAAGTGGAAATTGTTGTAAATAGTAGATCTTTCATTAACTGCCAACTGATTTATTTATTTTTTGTTATGGTTTATCTTATAAATCTGTCTGTGTTTTGGAATATGCATGTATATGGCATAACATCTTCTGCAAGTAGCAGTTTTATTGCATTCTGTGGTGGAAGTTCATGGTATATCATATAATATAGGTGGCAAGCCTGTCCAACACTCGAGGTAAAAACTGCCTTCCACTTTTCCTAGACAGCTCACTTCTCTTTTTACTGTAAGTTGAGTGGACATCATACCGAGCCATGTTTCTTCACCAAAAAGTGTTTGAATAGCTGCAAGTATATTTTACATTTTTCTGTTCCATTCCTAATTTTTAATTGTCTTCTTGTCAGGCTTATTTCAGACAGCTTCCCATTACTGTAGCTTAAGTTAATTTCCAGCACAGTTTACATAGAGAGTTTTAAAAGGCAATAGATTTAACTCTCAGTACCTAAGTCTTCCCTTTGCTGGTAATTATTGTACCGGTACTCATACTGAATTTCCACTAACCCTAAGACATGCAAAAGGTCAGAGCATCTAATGCATTACTATAAGCACACATGTTCCATTGTTATTCCTTTGGCTGTACCAAGCCATTTTACCCTATTAGTAACAGCTGTGATTTGTGTTGGGAGGTTTCTGGTTGATGTCTTGACCATGGTGCTATTAATGTACTGTGACCTGTGATTCACTGCAGTTCTTTCAGAATAATGCTTGTTTTGTTCTCTGACTGGGGGATGACCACTTCTTCCAAAGCCTTTCCAATTCATCATTCAACACTATGATTTGATTTGATTTGAGCTGATTTGATTTTAATTCCAAGAAATCCATATACAAGAATATAGGAAAAGTCTAAGATTGAGAACTTGATTCTCTGAAGCCGAGTCAGTCATTAGACAGAATAGTATAAAATAACAATAAAAAATACAAGCAAAAAATAACTAAACAGGAAACAGGCACAAAATAGTTACAATTCCAGATTACAATATATAAACTACAATATGGCAATACTGTACACAGTTATAAGCTATCTGAATTAACCTAAAAGCTGTAATAATTATAAAATAATAAGTAGATAATGATGGATATAGTATGTACAATAAAGATTAAATTTGTACAATGTAATAGTATGTAGCGTAACATAAGTTAAGTATTCCGTTCACTGAAAAATTCATCTAGATTGTAGAATGAGTGAGTTAGTAGATAGTACTGACTTAATTGCAAAAGGTCCATAAGTGATAAAAAAATAAATCCACTTGGCTTCATTTAGAACAGTAAATTTTAATTGCTTCTTATACGAGTGTCTTCATTTTTCAGTTGGTTCATTAGGATAGTTCTGGTTTTTTGGTCTAAAGAATTTCATTATAATTTTTCCATTTCTTAGACACAAACAATAAATACATGACTCAGTACTTTACTTTAATGAAAGTTTTGTGTTAATATGGATTTATGTTGTTGCAGTGGTGCTTGAACCAGCAGTGTGTGACGATAGGTGAAAGGCCTGAAGCAATCCATGGTGGCTGGAGTGACTGGGGCCCATGGAGTGAATGCTCGCGGTCTTGCGGTGCTGGCGTTTCCATCACAGAACGGCAATGTGACCATCCAGTTCCAGCTTTTGGGGGAAAGTTCTGTTTGGGTGAACGTCGAAGGTATAAAATCTGCAACATCAAGGTAGGCATAAGGAACAGTAATACAGTAATTCCTATCAGTCTAGCACATTGTCTTTCAGTGCAAAATTTGTGATTTGACAAAACCGTGCCTTTTGTTGTTATCTCTGGGTTTTAAACATGTACTTAAAATCTGCTACAATGGGAATGTTTTTTAAACTGTTACCTTGCTAAAAAAAACAATGTTGATAGTTTAAGAATATGATGGGTGTGAGATTATTTTAGAGTTTTTTAGTTTACTTATTTATTTTGTAATTGTGAATGTTAAGTATATACTTTGATTTGTCAAGAAATATAATCTTATGCCAGATCATTTGGGTATTTACTGCACTTGGATGCTGCCTTTAAAATACTTGTGATTCAGATGTGAGATGCATTCTTAAAAGAACAAACCACCTTTTTAAAAGCCTACACTCATTCATTCATGCTGTGTTTGCAACCCAGTTGTTCTTACAAGCCCAAGTTCTTCAACTCCATTCACTTATCCTTCACAAAATAACTGAACATGGTACCTAAGTACCAAAGATGGTGGAGCTGGAATTTGGTTGGTTTTTGCCTGAAAATTGGACAGATCAGGCAATGGGGAACTAGAAATTTGGCTGGGGTGAACCAGAGAACAAGAGAGAGGATATATACTTGTATTTGATCTGATGGGAAGCAGAGAGAAGGAAGGGGCCATTTTACAGTCTCTCCAAAGACTACACAATGTCAAAATTCAGATTTGGGTAATACAGTGTAATACTAGATATATGTTCGTTCATTGGCCACCTGGTTCAAATTTTGAAACGTACAGGTGATCCTCACTGGTTTTTATACTTTTGGTGGTTTTTTTGTTTTTTGTAGGCTGATTGCTAGAATATATTGCCTTATGCAGGATCTGTAAATGTTAACACAAATTCTTCACTCCCATACCCTTACCATTCTGTCTACTCTTGTAACAATTTTGTCTCGTTATGTTTTTGAACATGTCTAATGGTTTACTCAGTTTTAAAACAGTTGTTGCCAAAACATATGCACTTGAAACATACTTACTTATTAGTAAAAAGTTTAAATTCTTACTGTTCTCTCTGTATTTTATAGCCTTGTCCAGATGGAATGCCAAGCTTCAGAGCTGTTCAGTGTTCAAGTTACAATAATCAAGAATTTCATGGAAGAAAGTATACTTGGCTTCCCTATTTTGACAAAAGTAAGTAATTTATTATATTTCTTGGATTGTAATGTAATTGGTTCTTAGTTTATCTTGATTGTTAACTGGTTTTGAAGGTCAGGTATTTGAAGTATATTATGTACATAATAATCCTGTTACTGCACTTCAGCTTATCAAGGCTTCCATTTGACCAGTTGTCAGTTTGTGTAACCCCTGAGGATTCAAGTGTTTTGAGATGTTATGCAGCATTGTTGCGCAAGTGGTTCTTGATATTTCAAAGGAGAATTGTGTCTTCATCTTCACAGGTCAATCAGTCCCAGATACAGCACTGTGAAATCACATCTCATATATATTAGGAAAGTTCCAAATTTGTTATAAATTAAAGTGTATTAATGCTTATTTCATCATGCTTCTGTTTTTTTCTGCACCTCTTCATTACACAAGGGCTACCTGAATTACAGTTATTAGCAGTTACAGTTATTAACAGTCATTAAGAACACTACAGGTAAATAATCTTTGAAGGCTTTCACACTTCTACAGTCTTGAGTAAGTAAATTTTAGTCAGTGTGTGCATAAACTAGAGAGTTATAAAAAGCCAAAATTTGAGTAATCCAGCTACCATTTCACTTACACTAAGTATAACATTTTTGACTATTTGAATATGCAAGGAATATGTAAACTTCTGTTCTTAATTTAATGTTATATCTCTGTTGCTCTTTATTGCTTGAGTTAACAATGGTACATCAGTCAGTAGAGTGACAAACTACAGACTCTGGTGTTTGTTCCACAGGAGTTTTAGAAGTCATTCTCTTTATCATGACATCCAGAAAAAACTGTACATCTCATTTACATTTACATTTATATTTCACATACTTTTCAAAGATCCTTGCTCCACCCAGTGACGAAACACGTCAAGAAAATATATCCTTAGTTGTTTTACACAACATCGTCACTTACAATCAAACAACAAAAATTAACATAATAGAACACAGCAACAATACAATAAATGTATAACACCACAACAGTACAATGTGTAAAGGGTAAATTGTGTTAAGTATGTAAAATTATAAAGTATAATAGTATTACTTAAAATAAAGTTATTAATTTACATCATTGTTATGTGGGAAAAATTTTTCCACTGAACAAAATATGTGAGTAAGTCGATACTTTCTCAGTGCTAACTTAAAAAGAGTTTTATTTTCTCTTAGTTCTAATATGTTTGAAGGTAAAAGATTAAATATTTTTATAGCAGAATAAGTGACACCTTTTTTTAACAGAGGTGATTTTTCACTGACAGAAAATGTAATTGATTTTTGCTCCTAGTGTTAAAATTGTGCAATGACAAATTAGTTTTAAAAATATCCACATTATTAATTAAAAACATTATTAATGAAAAACTACACAAACTTCGTACTGGCAACATATGTAGTTTCACAAACCAACCTTTATAGAAACATCTTGGGTATATTCCCAGCATAGTTCTCAATATCTTTTTTGTGGTTGAACTTCACCAAAGTACTATTCAAAATTTTATCAGGGAATGAAAATGAGCAAAATATACACCCTTCAATGTTTCTATGCTTAATATATGAACAAACTTTCTCATTATAAAACAAATGACAATTAGTTTATTTAGTACATCATTTATATGCATTTTCCACATTTCCATTCAATTGGCATCATGACCAGACAGTTCATTTGCTATAATTGTGGATAACAAAAAATAACACCTTCATGTAATATTCTTGGAGTACAACCGACAAGATGCGACTTTTCTCAATTCATTTATTTCTGTAAGACGCTCTACATGTTTCAGATGGGTTTTCTGTCCATCATCAGACCATTACTGCTACCTGCTGCTTGCAGCAGGTAGCAGTAATGGTCTGAAAAATGTCTGACGGTGCATGTGCAGTTTGAAGCTCCTGATGATGGACAGAAAAACCGTCTGAAACATATAGAGTGTCTTACAAACATGAATAAATTGAGAAAAGTCACATCTTGTTGGTTGTACACCAAGAATATACTAGCGATGCACGGACCTTTGAATGTTAAACCTTCACGTAACTCTGAAATCTAATACTATTGGAATCCATTGTGGCTCACATAACTGGATGGTGTCATGTGTGATATGATACATAAATTTACCTTTTTTCTTCTTCAACTTCTTATTTAACATATATGTGCAAACACAAATGTATAAACAGGTGAATGTGTGTAAATTCGTTGCATGTAGCGGAACCATGTGAGCTGTACTGTACAGATACAGATGACACTCTGATAGTCCCATGGGGTGATTCTGTGATGGATGGAACACCATGTAATGTTGGAACAAGAGATATGTGCATAAATGGGATCTGCAAGGTAAGCAGTAGCAGTAATGCACTATTCTGCATCATTCTGCAGTCTTTCAGGTGTGATGCCAAATCGTTGTTTTGGAGGAATCAGCTTCCTCCACTTCCTTACAGGTAGAGGAAGCAGGTTCCTCCAAAACTGTGTTAACTATCCACCAAACTGCAAAGTGTAACATCCAAGAATGGATGATCTTATTCAAAATTGCAGGTTCCACCACCCGTGTAATGGTACAATATCATAACCAAGAAGTGCACAGTCCCTACTATATATAACTATACAAACATTGTTTTCCTTTTATTAATATATTTGAACTAAAATTGGACTGGAAACAGTATCACCATAGTGACTTTAATTCTTCATATCAGTCCTAATTTTTACATGCATAAGGTTTAGTGTTGAGTAAAACTTACAACACAGAGTTCTGTGATCCAATGTTAATAATGTCAGCAAATGGCAGATGGGATTTAACTCGGCATTTAAAGGGTTAAAATTAGAAAAAATATCTGCCCATAATCTACAGTAAACAATTTTAAGAAATGTCACCATGCTGAGTTGTTAGTAAGACAAAAATTAAATCATTATCTGTCCAAACAGTTGTGTGTGGACAGACAATGATTTCATTTTTGTTCTACAGTAAGCATGTGAATGTGGTTCATATCCCACTGCCGTAATGCTAAAAGAATTATTGTGCATTCCGCCTCACAACCTGTTCCTTATGTACAGAAACCTAGGCATCTATGAATCATTAAGATGTGATCTCTTTTCAGCGAGTGGGTTGTGACTGGGAAGTAGATTCTGATGCCAAGGAGGACAGATGTGGAATATGCCACGGTGATGGCAGCCAGTGTGAAACTCGTAAAGGGTTGTACTCCAAGAGGGATGGATCAGGTGAACAAATTAGACTAGAGTGCTATCAATTTTCATGAGTTACATACTTGGAAAATTTAACAATGGCTGAATTCAAAAACGTTTTCAGGCTAGCAGCCACAACAGATAGTTGAACAAGAAGTAGACCGTTGATGCAGCTGCTAGCCTGAGAGAGTATTTATTGCATATTTTTTGACATTCACAGGGCTGTGCATCGTAATATTATTTCTATAGTAAAACCACTCAGATAAATTTGATACATTGGTGCATATAGTTGGTTTTAATATAGAAATAATATTTATTGCATATTCACGGGTGCCAAAATTTCTATTACTCTGGTCTAGGGTGTATGGCCTTGATTCAGGGGTCAGGCACTCCATGTGAGGATGAGGGTAGACAGAAAATTAGGCAGGTCACTCAGCAGTAACGTAGAAAAATATTTGCTTGTAGATTAGACAACATCTTCTGCCAGTTTGCTCAAGTTGAGCCGTGTCCTTTTTTATCAGTAATTCATGCAGAAAATGTGTCTCAAGGTAATGGTATACAATCAGGCAGCAGATTAATTTACCCATGGTTTTGATTGTGATTTCTGCTTTGAACCGAAACATATCAGTTGCAAGTCCCAAAGAATAGCCTGCCTGTACCATTGCAAAATATGGCCTCAAACATAATGTTAGTGTTGTGACTGGGAAGCTTAAAAGAAAGTAGTCAGTGTGAATTTTGCAGTTCTGACAACAAAGACTTCCAATATTGCTGTTTTATTGAATGTAATGCCACGTAGTTTGGTGGAAATTTACTGACGTTTCAAATGAACTACTTGCCTCTTCATTCTGATAACAGCAAGAGTAGTAACTCTCTACCAGACATTATGACATTACTTAAAAAAGAAAGTAATTTTTGAAGTGTCTGATTATTTTGAAACAATGGCAACTTATTGCAGCTTATTGTCTACAGCTAATTGATTATAAGAAAATTATATTGGAAATTACTAACTGTCTGAGTGTATTTCATTTGCATAACATTAGGGAAGCTAGCTCTCATAGGTAAAGTAATCTAGGTTCTTATGTCATCTGAAAATATAATTTATCACTTCCCATTAGCTCACTTTTCATATTAGCAAAGTTCATTCAGCCAACCATTTACAGGCATGATGGATTAGCAGTACGAAGTGATGAATGATATGCAACAAAAAGTAAGAACCTTTATAATAAACCTATTCTGTAGGGTCTGATGCATTGAGCTAATCCCTATCCCTGGTGATAACATAATCTAATACCATGACAGACAGCATGTGGCCTGTAGGCCAAATGTGACCTGTTACACACTGTTGTGTGGCCTGCCTGAGATTTTAGCAAAAAAAAAAATTTCATGTACACTACCTAGCACAGATTAAAAAGTAGACCAATAAGGCCCATTCACCTGCCTGCAGCTTTTATACTACTGCTGAAATATCCATGTTTTCTTCTTATTCCTAACAGTCTGCACTTAACTGTTTTAATAAAAAAAAAAATTAGTGCAACCCACACTTATACAAATTTCTGATTATTTGGCCTATCACTTTAAAAACTAGATGCCTCTTGGTCTAATGTGTCCAACAAAATAAGGTCTGTTATTTTATTTGTATCACGTGACATAAGCAGAACCATCTCACGTAAAGTAACATATATGAAGCATTCTTGAAACAGTGCACTATTAAATGTAGTATATTACATTCTTATAACATTCACATAACTTTATACTGTTTTCGAATTTTATACCCAATTCTAAGCTACACCGATCAGAGCAGCCATTTCGGATGAGATTTGAATGTTAAATTACAGTTATTACCAGCAACTAACATAATTATATCTTCAAATTGGCCACCTGTTTGTATGTCCATGCTTACTAATTCACAATTTATCATCAATCATAATTTTATCTCAGATTTTTGGAGCAAGACTGTGAAATGTCTTATCAGCAAACATTCACAAATGTTGCTACATAGGTATGCTTTCTCTGTTGTACAGACTACAAGGAAGTTGTTGTCATCCCCGCTGGCTCCAGAAACATTAAAGTTGAAGAGGTTGGCAATTCAAGAAATTATATTGGCATTGGAAGTGCTACCTCTGGGAAGTTCTTCCTGAATGGGAAAAGGTAAACAATTATTTTATTCTCATGTAATAAAGAAATGTTTCATAACAATGTGTTTTACATAGGAGGTATCTCAGTCAAATGGACTGAATGGCTGAGATTATTTTTCATCTACCTATGTGGTGCCAGTCAGTAAAATCTTTAAATTTATCTTAGAAACCTGCTATGACATGATAATTCAGAATTAATTAAAAAAATTGTAAACTGGAGTGGAATCATGAGAGTATAGTTGGTATAGTGACTAGAGTGAAGGCTCAACAGCTAGTGAAAGGTGGCTTAATTACTGGCACAGGCAAGAGATTTTTCTTTCTTCAAATTTCCAGACTGGGGCCCACCCAATCTCCTACTCAATGAGTAATGGTGGGGGGTTTCCCTGGGGGGGTAAGTGGCCAGTAGGTGAAGCAGACTTCTCACCTCCACCTAGTGCCAAGTTTAAAAGTTTTTTACAGTGACTCACTGAATACTGGATGACAATCTTGGGTGAAATCATGCAGTTATGTATTTCTCAACAACATGTTAAGTATCTGAACAAACACAACACAACATGTAGATCAAGTGCAATGGTCTTTTATTATATACTGCAACATGTTTTGGCTGTACAGGTCAGCCAGCATCAGGTGATGCTAGGTACACAAAAATAAATGTAAAGGGAAAGAGGTCTCTCTTTATGGTGGCATGAATTATAACAATATTACTCCAAAAAACGGAATAGTAAGGTTAAAACTTATACATAACCATGTTACAGAATTCCTTAGGTATAATCTGAAAGGGACTGTATACTAAGTGAAATAAAAACAAGGCAAAATATGATAAAAAGATAAAAAAATAAGTAATGGAAAAGCTTTCAGAGTCTATTTTTCTATTTTCCTGTCTATCAGACGTAAGTTTTTTCTTGAAATTTTGTACTGATACATGAAACAGTCTTTATTCAGTAGTTTCCAGGTATTGTTGTACTCTTATCCAAGGCACTGGATAGGCATCAGTGGTCATATCCACATGCTGGTTATTTTATCCACCAAGTATCTGTCTCCCTTACCACTACTCATTTAATACTTGTCTTCAGAACCTGATGCAATGAGGTTAGAGGAAATCTCTTGCCCCCAAAACTGGATTCCTCAGTTTTCCAGTCCATAGCATAGTCAGTATACACAGTGCGGTCCAAAAGTATTGGGACTGATATTTTTAAAAATCGAAGACACATGAGGAAGGCACATACCTTTTTTTAAATCCAAAATAAGTTCATTGGCATATATACAGGATTTTGTGCGGTAGTACAGTATCTGAAAAGCTGCCAAAAATTCTTTTTGGACCTTCTTTAATTCATCAGTTATGGCTTCTTGGATCTCAGCAACATCTGCAAAGTGGAGTCCTTTTAACTTCATTTTCAACTTTGGGAACAGAAAATAGTCTGGCGGAGATAAATCTGGACAGTATGAGGAGTGATAAAGGGTTGTAACATTTTTTGGGGGCAAAAAATTGACAAACACTTGCAGCTTTGTTGGCTGGCACATAATTGCACAAGAAGAAAAAAATCTCAAGAGCAGAACGCAGCTGAACGAACCCCATGAATGCACTTCAGGAGGTAATCCACTACTCCTTTAAAAAATTCAAAACTGTCAACTTGTTCTTTATGTGGGACCTTTGGAATTTCAGTTTATTTAGCCGAGGGGATGTCTCACCAACCTATTTTAGAATTCTGTCACTTTGTTTCAGGGTCATAGGCAAAACACCAGGTCTCATGTCCCATAATAATTTTGTTAAAAAAATTTTTGTCTGCATCAGCCATCACAGTAATGTCTTGACAAGATGTGACTCGATCTTCCCTCTGCTCAGGTGTCAAGGAGTGTGGAACAAAATGTGCACACAACTTTCTCTTTCCCAAATCCTCTTTCATAATCTGAAGAACTACAGTCTTTGGGATGTTCAAAGATTCTGCTATCATTCTTGATGCGATTTGATGGTCATTTTTTACCAAATCAGCAACAGCAGCTACGTTTACCTCAGTTTGAGTCGATTTTGGACAGCTCCTTCCTTCGTCATCTATCAGCTCCTTTCCTTCTCGAAATCGAGAATACCACCTAAAACCGTTTCATCGGTTCAGAGCCTCATACCCATAAGCCTTTTGCACCAATACTAGTGTTTCTGTTGTAGATAGACCGTATCTGAAACAAAAATTTATGGCAACTATCTGTTCATTTCCGCCATCCATGAGGTATAAAGAAAACTGACTTTACAAGACAAGTTATAACTCATAAACTGTCAAAGATAAACAAAAGAAACTCAGTGTGGGAATGGATGTTGGTTGATAGTACTTAGTTAGTGGGTTGGCTGATAGGTCGCTCTAGTTCTGTTATTTAAAAAAAAATCAGTCCTAAAACTCATGGAATGCACTGTGACTCTCTTATCTTCGCTTCTCATGTTATGTGACATGGTCAGTACTTTATACTGCTAAGTTACAGACAGGGCTAGTTGCTGGAATAATGCAAAGACCATTTTCTTTAGGAATCACATTTCATACTACATTTAGAATAATGAATATCAATTCTCAGTATTCATATGACTGTAGTCCCAGCTTAAAAACTTGTAAGTTTGTGCAGCCATGTATGAAATTGTCATATTTTATATTAAAATGAGCACATTTTTATACTGCCACAAATTGTGTGGCTGTAAGTGTAGGTATACTCCAATCCTGAATGCCTAAAGAACTGAGGTAACATAATAAAATAGACATCTACACAGTCAGAGAGTTCTGCAGTGAGACAGGCTGAATTTCAGTTCTACATCAAGACAGCACTGTCCAAGATCATTAAAGTAATCCTTAAACTTAACTATGCAGACAGATCACCCTGGCAGGAGAGTACCAGGTGGCAGGCACTCCAGCACTTTATGACAGGGAAAGGGACTGGGAAAAAGTTCACATCCCCGGACCGATCAAAGAGGATATATTAATCTATGTGAGTACAAACTTCAGCATATTTCTCAGTATATTCCCATATTCCAAACAGCTGAAATAATTTTATACCAATTATATTAATTATTAAAATGAACCTTCAGGAAGTGTGATCAAGAGACATGGACTGGATTGATTTGGTTCAGGTTATGGGCATTTGTGAATGCAGTATTGAACCATCAGTTTCCATAAAATGAGGGAAATTTCTTGACTAGCTAAGTACCTGTCAGCTTCTCAGGGATGACTCACCTGCTTGGAGTTAATTACTTAGTTAGGTAGAGCTGAATAGTGATTTTCTGTTTACTATAAAGTTTTTTTTTGTTGCTAGGATTAGACCTATCCACTAGTTCTTGTGAATTGTCACCCCCCCCCCCCCGAATTCACAAATTTTGATAATATTTTATTTTAACAAAACAAAACAAAAAAATAACATACCCTCAATAAATTGGTCAAGTAAATTCAAAAAGATAGTAATATTTAACAAAATGC
>Ga0123352_10005532_pt1 | contig 19059 bp, 13 predicted proteins | sample TergutLab28metaG_FD_89700 | JGI IMG/M metagenome (GOLD analysis project Ga0123352, IMG submission 89700) | Labiotermes labralis P1 segment gut microbial communities from Petit-Saut dam, French Guiana - Lab288 P1 | ecosystem: Host-associated > Arthropoda: Insects > Digestive system > Gut ... | reverse complement strand
GGTTCATTACCGCACTCACAAGCGTCCGCCACCTGTCTCTATCCTGGGTCAGCCCAATCCAGTCCATATAACCACATCCCACCTCCTGGAGATCCATCCTAATATTATCCACCCATCAATGCCTAGGTCTCCCCAGTGGTCTCTTTCCCTCCGGTTTCCCCACCAAGACCTTACCTTACCTTTTTTATAACAGCATAACACTCCTATCTAGTTGACAAAATTTTGTGACAATATGTGGTCTGAGTGACATCCTCAACTGATATAAGCCACGGCGACTGTCACTTTGTGAACATCAAAATTCCAAGAAATAAGGAACATTGTAATCATCATTTTTCACAGCGCACATTAATTGGGGCTGCATATTTAGACTGGGAACTTGCGTTATTCCATTCACCCACGCACTCGGAGTTTTCTACGGCACAGTCACTAAATATAGCGCAGTGAAGCCAATAACTTATACAGCATTACTGCACCGACGTCTTTCATCTTTCACTTTCAGGTCCACACGCTTTTACATCCACACACTCCAACGATGAAATGTTACGCCTTCAACCTGCGTTTTTAGTTTTTTCGCTCATTAAGAAAGTGAGGCTTTTAGATGGTGGATACAGAAAAGCGCTAGAGGTGAGAGCACGCGTGCAACCTAAAATTACTTTGTGTTCATTAGAGAGTGAGCAGCTATGGGCAGAGGGAATAAGGATTTCAAAAGCGACGCATGGTTGGACATAGTCTGCTGTTCTCACAGCACAAATTTTGTGTACTGACCATCATTATCACCACGCATACCAGCCACACAGTACCATTTACATATTGAAATCTCCTGCGATATGACACCATGTCTATTGGTAAATAGTTCCAGACGTTTCGAGGAATTTTTTACCTACATATACAGGACAATCAATGTCTAGAAGCTGAATCTTAACACCGCTTTGAGTATCTCCAATGTCGCATCATACGCGTTATCTGCACTGACAAGCAGAGAAGAACAAATTTAGAGTTAATTCACTTTTCTACAGCGCAGTGGTAAACGCATGCTACCAGCTGTTTCAACATTAAAAAATTTTGCACTTTGCCCACTCCATGAACTATGTGTTTCCCGTGACCTCAGTAAATATTTCTGCTAACAGCATACCGATCTTTTTCTCGTGGTGGGGCGATGTGTGTCAAGAATACCCGTGTTTGGGGTCGGCCTCGTGTTCCGTAAATGGGTACGGTTGCACGAGCTCCTGCCCAAGCAACGCGAGCCACCGGAGTCCTGGGCTCCGCCTGCAACAGTCACTCCGAGCATCACACTACGAGCAAGAGAATCTGAACACATCTCAATGAAGACTCAATGTAGTCTATGTAGGGTGGAAAATGGATTTCCAAATAATATTTATACAGTTCCGTGCTTCAAGAAATAGGCTGAATCACAGATATAGGCCTACTACAAGCAGGTGAGCCACAAATAAGGTGGTGACATCCACTGTCGCTGTAACTGGACGTCACAAGAGTGCTTTCAGTACAGCCTACTTGTAACTGCGGCTGAGTAAGCACCAGTACAGAGTAAATACAGTTTTAATGCCATATTTTGTGCTGTCTAAATTTGCTCTGAACTTGTATAAACATTTCATGTAAAATTTAATAACGTACACGGTACACAATCTTCCTGCAGCAATGGTATTTATTCAAAACAATATTCAATAGTCAGTCTAAAAAACCGTTTTTATTAGGCGTGTTCGCAAAATTACGAAAAGCGACTATTAGCTTCGTCACGTCTGTCCGTCCGTCCATCCGCATGGAATAACTCGCCCCCCCCCCCTCACTGAACGGATTTTCTTGAAATTTGATATTTGAGTATTTTTCGAAAATATGTCAAGAAAATGCAAGTTTCATTAAAATGTGACAAGCATAACGGGTACTTTACATGAAGAAAAATATAATTTATGATCATATTTCGCTCAGTTCTTCTTAGAATGAGAAATGTTTCAGACAAAAGATGTACAGAAAATCAAAACACACAGTATGTTTTCAATAACTTTCTTCCGCAAGTCGTGCTGTTTATGAGACAATGTGGAAAAATAATGTACAGCTGGAGAGGTGAGAGGACAATACAATACGGCACATGCGCATTGCATGATGGATAAGTAAAGATTAAAATACGCACTCGGAATATTTAATACTTATTGCTTTTCCACTAATACAATGGTCGCATGAACGACCCTCAATGTTACGTTATACGTAGACTGCCTGTCTTGCATTCAACGCTACTTGTTTCGGTCTAGATATCGACCATCATCAGGCGAAAAAATACAGTAATTAAAAGGCAAGTAATAAATGCAATGTACAAAACATCTTTCTATAGTAAAACCAACCAGATTCACAATTTCTCAATTTATTTTGGAATAGTACACTCGACATGTTTCGGACGGTCTCTCCGTCTGTCATCAGGAGTTTAAGATTGTACATATACCTGATGCTGTATGTACAGTCTTAAACTCCCTATGACGGACGGAGAGACCGTCCGAAAGATGTCGAGTGTACTATTCCAAAATAAATTGAGAAATTGTGAATCTGGTTGGTTTTACTATAGAAATACATCACGATGCACGGTCCCATATACGACAAACATGTACAAAACATCGTCATGTCTTAAATGAGATCCCACAATTTTGCAATACTTTTCGTATTTTTTTGTAGACAAAGGGATGAATTCCATTAAGACAGTGGCCTTTGTTAGTCTTGAAGAATACCACGCGCATTCATGACCAGAAACATGAGGTCCACCTATGAACTGTATCCCCGCCCCCTTCAACGGAGTTCATGAAATAGCAGCCTACTTACATTAATACTCACTTCAGAAGTATTCTCTGAACATGGCCCAAGCCTCCATAGATACTTCCTCATAAGTATTTTCCGGACAACACTAAGCACAGCTAGGCAAATTGTTATCGTGTTTACATCAATGCGTAGCGACTATTAAAACAGATCTGTCAGTCCGTCCCTCCGTCTGCACGCCACATAATGCACTAAATTGGGTGTTTACGTAAGAAATGAAAAATGGCTTAACGGGTTCTTATGAAACTAAATGCTGAGAAACTTTATGGAAGATTTTCTTGCCATTAAAATTTTGATTACAATCGGGCTAAATAACAGGAACTTTACACGTAGTTCAACACCTATTTTTGAACACATATAAGCTTAATTTCCTTAACGAGCTAGAGAAAAGTTGTAGATAAAAATTAGACACAATTTATGTCCAACACATAATCCCGTGAGTTTTACGGTTTTTGAGATAATCACAGGAAAGGGGCGCGCTTTCATCAGCGACGGCAGGAATTTTTGCTAGGTGGTGCACAATAAATGTATAAAAACTGACCAGACTTGTAACCATCAGTGGTGGACGATACAGTAACACATTTGTCTTTCAATTAAAATAACGCTGTTTCGTACAATTGCTACTGTCGGATGTAACAAATTACCAAGTATTAAACAGCAAACTATACCAAAATCCTAACATGATGCAAGTGCACCATCTTGCACGTCGTTAACGGCGCCCCTGAAGGCTAAGCTTACGTTTCAGAACTTTATAGAGGAACTCGAATTGGTTCCGAACATGCGCCTACTCATTATACCACGCGAAGACAACTGTAGTCTTTCCAGCGCTCAAATGGAGTTGAAAAGCGTTCTGTTTCAATACTTCAGCGTACTGTTATAACAATACGGTTTTGAGGCACGTAGTCAAAAAGGCATGTAAGGTACAAGTAGGGCCATTTGAATGCTCGAACTTATTAGCTTGTTGCAACACGAATTTGGATGTAGATTTGTTAAGCATGAAGGTAAATTTCTGAGATTACGTACTGCTGTTTGCGCAGCCGATGTGAAAGGCGGCAGAAAAGGACTAAGCCGCAAGAGCACCAAGTGCAGTAATTTGCAGCACTGTTCCCTTCTTGTGTTGTCCAACAGCGCGGAGGTTACCCTGACAAGGAACGGAACGCTTACGTTTTAAAGCTGTTTGTCATTATTCCTGCGTAAAACTGTCAGCGTCTTAGGTCCATATTCGCCACGTATATATAGCCACGATGGCCCGCGGTAACGTCTTGGAATATTTTTACTGTTTGGACTGAAGTTTATGTTTAAACAAAATGACCGGTGGGAGGCAAGAAGCAATAGGTTATTAATCACAGGTCCAGAAGACAGTTTTCGCTTCTGTCACAAAGGAAAAACACCCTGCATGAAGGTAGTATTCAAAGACCGCACTAAGACTTGATCCGTTAACATTCAGCGGCCCATATTTGTACTTACGTACTGAATATGGCAAGTACGAAATTTCAAATAACACAGAATCAGTAAACAGAAACATCTGGAAATAGCAGTTAAGAGGCTAGTAACAGTTCGAAGACCTGCTTCACGGCTTGCCATGACGCTACAAGTTAGTAGTCATTATGAACTGCTAATATCTCAAGATTTCGTGATTTTTCTCAGTTACCATGACCGCCATGGCACTTCCAACGACGAAGCGGGTTTGGCATGGCGGTAAAGCGCCAGAATCGGATTCTATGTAATTTGAATTCCGACTGGGGACCGTTTAGAATGAGCCCTATCCTACTGATGGCTCTATTCTGCGCTGGTATGTAAAGTACACGACAATGTAGCTTAAAATAAGACATGGCTGTACATAACGTGCAATTTTATTGTTTAGTATTTATTATTTGTACCAACAAATACACACATACACACACACATACAGGGTGATGAAAAAAGATGGACTCAAAGAGCCTGTACCAGTTGCAGGCGGTATGGCTTGAACAGTAAACGGCGCCTCAACACACGCCAGACAGTTGGTTGCGGTATTCCAAACTCTACTCGCTCTACGGGTTGACTTGCGTGGGCTAAGCTCAAAAATCTCTTGAATTCGTCTCACGTTCTCCTCTGATACACGTGGTCGGCCGGAGCTTTTGCCTTAACACTGACAACCTCTTTGCTCAAATTGGTGATTCCAACGACAAATGCTCTTCCTCTTTGGGGATTGAATGTTCAAACGAAGACGAAACGCACGCTGCACAGAAGTCGCCGACTCAGTTTTAATGAACTCACGAACGCAAAAAATCTTGTGCTGTATAGTAGCCATTTTGCTCTCAATTGACGCTGCTGCACGGCTGTGCATTAGGCGAGCGCTCTAGCGGTGGTATTTGAAAACTTAGGATCTTCTCTTTCAAATGTTATGTACATCATTCGCATACCGCTTATAGTTCAGGAAATATAGACGTACGAAACTGAGTCCATCTTTTGTGTGTGTATATATATATATATATATATATATATATATATATATATATATATGTGTGTGTGTGTGTGTGTGTGTGTGTGTGTGTATACATATATTAAAATATTCAATTTTATTACAAGCGCTTGTAATATAATTTAATGTTTTAATATATTTATGTGCATTCGTTAGTACAGATAATAAGTAATTAAGACACGGCCGATTCTCCACTCACAATCACCCCCTTATACTGCACGCCAACAGGTTAACACCGCACAGTAGCCACAAGCACGCGTCGGACGTTAACAAGATTCTGTTGCTGTCACAGTATTGTTATGTGAGTATGCTGCTACTTGTTCCTCCACGGCTGTAAAACGGACGGCGCATGAAGGTAACCACGTACCAACATAACGCCCAGCTTAAGATACGTGGACTGTACCTCCAGTACTACCGGTCTTTATGGCGTGGTGGTGACAAGTTTACCGTGTCTTCCCATTACCACATAATGCAAGCGTGGAGAAGTCTCCACTGTCAGTCCCTTTGTTCTCCGCCACATGTTCAGAAGATTTTTACAGCCTCCGTCGAGACGAAGCAAGAGAAGGTGCACTTTACGCTCTTTTTTTTGGGACCTATCCAATCTAAAAACAGTTAAAGATTATATCAGTCATAGTAATATAAAGTAAACTAAACGCCCCTAACTCCTTTTACTGTTAAGTATGTATCTTTATGGAGAAACAGTAACATCAATGCACGTGGCAAACATATTGCGAACAAGACACGCAGTGTACCTACAAAGTAACAATGAGACGCTTTCGCATAACCATTGCTGCAGTGGGGGTGGGGGGATTATACATACTCTGAGTATGTATTTGTAGCCTTAGGTATCCAGCGTGCAATGCGCATCCGCCATACTGTCATATGTGGTGTGTCCAGGTCTACAATATTGTTCCATCTTATCTCGTAAACGGCAGGATTTTCGGGAAAAATGTTATTAGATATAAAATGTGTGTTTTGATTTTCTCCACAACTTTTGTCTGAAACATTTCTCATTCTAAGTAGAAATTAACGCGACACGACCAAAAATATACTGATCTTCATGGAAAGTATCCATTATTCTTGTCCGATTTCACTGAAACTTGAATTTCCTCGACAGTTTCGAAAAAATACTCAGATCTCAAAATTCTGTTAAAATCCGTCCAGTGGAAGCCCAGTCGTTCCATGCAGACAGACGTACAGACAGAGACATGACGAAGCTAATAGCCGATTTTCGCACCTGTGCAATCGCCGACAGCGAAGCGAAGGCTGTAAATTTATTTTTCGACATTTCACAAGTAGGTGCGCTTTGAACGAATGTTATAGCTGAATATTGTCATTTAATGACCCATGTCAAGTCCTCTGCAGAAGGTGTCTCTTACAAACTGATGTCCTGTTGCGTATCTTTATCGTTGCACTGTGCATTTTGTAGTTTATTTAAGTAACACACCAAGAAATACACATATAGAGTCTTTAATAATCTAAAATTTACATTAAAACACTTAAAACGCTCCAACATGTTTCGATCATACGATCATCCTCAGGGAGCATACTTTGTTCTTTGCTAAAGTTACAGTTTAAAAACACTCAATGATGCCACAGCACCAAATTAATATAACGAAATAAATCACTGAGTGTTTTTAAACTGTAACTTTAGCAAGGAACAAAGTATGCTCCCTGAGGATGATCGTATGATCGAAACATGTAGGAGCGTTTTAAGTGTTTTAGCGTAAATTCTGTTGCATGTTTACTTACCATTCTAAGTGCTGTTATTGTTGTGTTTTTCATGTCAGTATTATGATACTAGTCACAAACGAAATGGCATTAACGCTGCTTGCTAATGTGTATGTAACGACGCCAACGAAGGCGCCTGTTTTACAATATTTCATCGCGTCAGCTCCATTCTTCGCAGTCGCAACGCAGCTACGTGCTTTATTACGCCCACGTGCAATTCCGTAACGTTTTGTTCATGGAGAAAAACTTCTGTCATTATTGGCACAAAAGTGGAATTATTGTTAAAAATACTCTTATGTCAGTTGGAGTGAACCCTGGAAAGTGAGTCATTTCCCACTAGGAGTGTGTCCTGCAAAACAGCTGTAGGTACCTAGATGGGGCAGATTTCAGCATCCGACAGGCAATCCATCCCTCCCACTCCCTCTAGGGAACATTTCACGTCAGCAAATATTGGTTGTTCAGATCAAACTTACTTACTTTTCTTTCTCTCTTGTCTGATGATGCGAGCAGGTGCTCTTTTCCCACACCAGAGGCGCTGCAGCTAGTCGTCATCCGTGCTGTCAGGATGAAGGGTGACTTTTACACAAGACAGCGATGACAAATAATTGCTCTTTTCTGTCTTTATGCTACTCAGATACAAAACAAAAAAAATTGACAACCCAAGAAAGTGTACAGAATATCACAGATCAGTTAATTGAGGCGAATTCAACAATATGCCATTAAATGATTTAGTCTGTTGAATGGAATCGTGATTTCTTTATGCCTAAAACGTCTGGGTACAGGATCAGGGGTGAAATATTAGACAGTTGGCAACTACCCTCTGGCACTAGAAAAACGGGAGCTGTCAAGCAAGGGAAAAACAGAATGATAACTGACAGAGCATAGTCCTTTCAGAGTGGATGATAGTCCATAAGAGCCAGAAAACTCAACTGGAGTACCTGAAGGCACATTTACGGTACTCAATACAGGCCGCCACTGGGCCCTATCTTGAGCCAGATAAATCAAGTTTACATACAACATACTACCCTAATTCTACAAAATCTATTTGAAAATTATCGTACAAGGCCTTCCACATGGACTCTCCCCTTTACGTTTCCCATACAAAAGTTTGCGTCATCCTCATGATGGGCAGTTACGAGAACAAAATTAAGAACCGAGTAGTTACGAAATATTTTCGAGTTTCATTTTTCTCCCCTTATGCCCAAATATTTTTTCACCACCTTGTTCTCAAACAAGGATGGACCGGCTGGCCCACGTAACTTGAGCGCCCTCCCCTCCAACTCCCGCCTCAGCCCACCCCATTTTGATTGCAGCATGTGAACGGTTCGAGATGATGCACTTGCAGCGCAAGGTGGTGGAGGAGCATGAGTCATGCTACATAATCAAGCAAAGGGGGACCAACCGTACTGATGGGGCTCCAAATGAGACTCTAGGTACAGTCAGTCATTTATCGAATGGTGTCTATCATGGACAGGTAGAAAGAAACAAGCTCGTGTCCGCTAGTACATGGAAATAAGTCTCATCACTCCGTCGGCTGGGTCGCAGATCGGAGGCTACCACTACGCTGAGGAGAGAGTAGGGGGGGGGGAGTCTTCGACTGAGGGCAGGGCTGAATTTAAGGGCCATATTTCACTTCCATAATCCATTTCCTATCACTTGTCACAATGGACGGGGGAGCATAAATCACTGTGCCCTGTTAACCTCATACACGGTGTGCAACAGTAAAGCTTCTTTGATTTTTCAAAACGTGTGCGGTGAACCCGAGTCCCTTCTGAGAGTCTCTACTAATGATATCCAAACCACTGGATACCGAGTCATCAGATATGCTGCTGTTCCTGTCGCAAGAACCGAAATGAGTTAGCTCACCGTTTCATTTAATTCGTCCCCTCTGCAAGCCAGTAGTTAGGATACTGCACAAAATATATCTTCGTGGTGTTACTGAGTACGGCGCCACACCTTTCAACTGACATGATCTGAAACACACACGCACGCGCGCGCAAGCAAGCAAGCACAAAACGTTCAACCAAATGGTGAAGGCTGTTCCCTCAGAAGTTCATGGATGTTCATCCCGTCGAGAATTTCTCCCATGTCATCTAAACCCCAAAGATATCCGCAGAAGCCCGTCCTTGGAGCCCTGTCTGAGCCAGTTCAGTCCAGACATCATCTTCATATCACAGTCTCACGAAACGTCTGGCACATTACAGTTACATTATGTTGCATCGTACGTTCAATAAGACTACGTAACGGGCGAGATTTGAATCATGTTGATGTAACAACCAACACTCATAATAACCCAAATAATTATCACTTTCAGTTTGACAGGCCTCTTAAAATCCGTTTTAATATCATAGTCTCATCCACGACTTCGAGGTGGTATCTTCCATTCTGGCTATGAAGTTAATAAACAGCCTCCACTTTCATTCTGGGCATCATACAGCTGTATTACCATCTAAGACAATTTTCTATACCGCCATAACGAAAGATATTGAAACGCACATCAAATAATCAAGCTCGGTGTGTTTGGACTACCTGGTTCTTTCTATGGGGCCAATGATGAGCTACTCCACACTACAAATAGCAATAAAAATTTGGACACCAGTCATCATGTTAACATTTCTGCATTCTTAAGCCATTCTTAACTTTGTTAAACTAATGTTGAAAGTTACCAACACTCAGAGAACTTGCGTGATACGCAGCAAAGCACAGGACGCACACCCGCAGTCGGGCACTCTTAGCAACATAACCTTAAACAACAAGACATGCTGCCCCACAGAACCAGGATTATATCAGGAAAGCAATCACTAACTAGTTTTTAAAAGTGACTTTAGCAAGGAAAGTGAAGCTCCCTGAGGATGATCCTTGGATCGAAACATGTCGGAGCAATTTTAGTGTTTTAATGTGCAAACGTTTTATGTATGTGCGTCAGTTGGTGTACTATTAAACGATTCCAGATACACTGAACGAAACACTGGACACGCATATTGTGAAATGGCTGATAATATGCAACAAACTGATTGAGGTACGAATATGAAGAAGTGTCACCAAATAAGCAGCACGAGAACGAGTATGTGTAGGCCACATGTGTATAACAGCAGATATCTTAACATACGAAAGGAGGTATGACAGAAATAGAAATAGCCTGTTACATCTGGCACTCTAAGTGTCCGTTATAGTCTTGAATACGTAGGTCTATCAGATCACAAACGGGGGATTCCCAGGCATTGTCTTAAGAAGTATACCATTCCAAGGACTAACACGGCCAAAATAAAAACCAAGCAACCCGACGGTCAAACTGCATATAGGTACAGCTATGCACAACAAATAAAAGGTCAAGGTAAAGTACATATGAAATTGAAGAAAAACAAGATAGGCAATACGGGTATACCGTAACCATGTGACGCGTTCGCGTAACTATTGTTGCAGTGGAAATACAACAATGCATTCTGCTTGTGTTGTTGAGTCACAGCTATAAAAAGGCTGAGTGTTTCACAACAATGACTTTATGGCAAATTTATGCCGCTGTCAACAATATGACGTACGCAGGTCTTCATGCAAAGTGTCCGATCCTTCACTGACACAATAGGATGTTTGTTTGTTCATGGCCTTCTTTAGATGTAGAATTTGGCTAAATATATTGTATTGAGAGATAAGTCAATGCGCAGTTTTTACAGTTTTTGTAAGCGCTGACGTAAAGCGTTTTACTAGATCGGAAGGAATTAATCCCACATGAAACAATGAGTATTGACATTACGTATGGCATTCCTTCGTGATGTATGAACACCAGTGAGGAAGTGTTAAGTATTAAATATATTGAGTGTGTGTGTGTGTGTGTGTGTGTGTGTGTGTGTGTCTGTGTGTGTGTATTATTGTTTTCGTTGTCCGGCGTGCAAATCTCAACCTTTTGTGCCGCATTACACTGTCATATGTGGCCTCTCTGGCTCGATCATATTTTACACATTATATCATAAATGGCACGATTTTCGGAGAAACGTCACTGAATGTGTGTGTTTTGATTTACTGCACACTACTGTCTGGGGGAAAAAAATCGTCCTAAGAAGAATCAGCGAAACATTAATCATGCACAGGGCTCTTCAAGTAAAGTACCCTTAAATTTGTCAGATTTTAATGACACTTGAATTTTCTCAACATGTTTTTTAAATAACCAAATATCAAATTTCATGAAAATCGTCCAGTGGGAGCTGAGTTGTTCCATGCGAAGAGACAGACAGACAGACAGACATAACGAAACTAATAGTCGCTTTTCGCAAGTTTGCGAACGCGCCTACAAACACATATTTCAGCTAATTTGAAAAATTTTCAGAACAATTAACAATTCAGCAAGTAATGAAAAAGGACAAGAACGAAATGAGCCTGCAAGGATATTAACACAGTCAACACAGGATAGCAAAGAACTAGGCAAATAACTAAATAATTAACACATTCGTATCTTTATTGGTTTTTAAGAACCATCAGGTTAGCACATGAAAACTGTATTGAGCTCACAGAACGTATTCATGTGTTTCGTTCAGTACCCACAACAAGCACTTAATATTCCCCTGCACATATTAACTGACTGGTTTCATATCCAAGACCGGGCGTGTCATAACGCGGTACGAACTCTACGTTTATACATAGTTAATGCAATTTTACACCTTGAAAGGTGCTAAGCTGTCCGAGCTGTTTGTTTAAACGCATTTCATATTAATTTTAGCCTTTAAAGAGTTAATGCGCGAATGAAGTTTACGGACGGTATTTGTTAAGAAAGAAGCAGTTAATAGAAATAGAAAAGAAGAAAACCCATTAACGATAATTGCTAACAATTTCAACTACATCGCCAAGTGTATGACTTGAATGAAAAATCCAATGGAAAACTTCAATTTGGAAAGCGCCCGGACTATTGGTTTCAAGGGGAGAGACAAGGGTAATTCTATCATCTATTGTAGTACGTCATCTGTAGCAAGGGAAGGTAGTCTCCGTTCTTCTACCTAATGGGATTATCCGCTGCCACAGTCCCACACACATGTCCGTGTGTATTCTCATGCAGATTGGGCGCGGTCTGCATGCCACATGTTCCATCCAGCAGCATCACAAGCACGCTACAATGTGCGGAAATTCAACGCGTCCTTTATCCTTAGCCTGGTTTATTTAGAAACAGCTTATATTAGCCTTCATGATAAATCAGTCGGTTTAAACCGACTCCACTTGAGGTGAACGACCGAAGTTGAATTCCCGCACTGGGCAGGGATTTTCATCTTAGAGACGGACTCACCCAGGGACCTATAAAGAGGACATCGAAGATTCATTTATTGTCGGTAAAGCGGCGAAAGCGAGATGCTAACCATACATTTCCATGTAGTATTGTGGTTAAAGACACGTATAAATATACCTAAACTCTTCGTATGTTCAATCTGTTGGTTTCTAGGCGTAAGAAGTCTGTATACCGGTAGTGACCTTCCCTACCAATTAGCAAAAGTGTAGGCTAGACACTGCCTACAACGAATTCTGATTTTCTACACAATTTGTCTCCATAATTTGACACTCCGAGTGCGCCTGGCAGAACAGCAAAATGCTTGACTTGAGGTACCCCTTTAAAACATTTCATAAGCGCTACTTTCGTATTGCGGGGTACGCGGTGACGCCGTTGGTTGAGGCACTGCGCTATACGCCGGAAGGTCAAGGGTTCGATTCCGAATGGGGTCGTTTGTACTTTTGACTTAATCCTACCGGCCGCACAATGGCCTTGGGGTCGATTTAGCCTCTAATAGACAGAAGTACCAAGGGTTCAGGCGGTCGGTGCGTAGGGCTGACAACCTTACCACCTCCATGTGCCGAATGCCTAGAAATTCTGGTAGCCTCAACCTCCTGAAGCCCCAAGGGCCCGTCCAGGCCTGTAATAGGATAGTTTTACCTTTTTTACCTTTTAGTTTCCTACTGCAGAGTGGCTAACAAGCACTGATTCGTGTGTTATTAGGACGCACACACAACGTCCGTGACATCATAACCCTGTATTTTATTGTAAAGTAGGCTAATAGGCTATTATCACTTTGTAGCACATCCCGGCCAATTCATCATTCAATAGCACTATATGGCCTCTGCTATTAAACCTGAGTGGTCGATACTGCATCACAACATGACCAAGTTCCTACTTACTTACTCTGTAGTGCAGAGTCCTTCTTGAGCAGCTAACCGGTTTGCAGCTAGTCAAGAAATTCCCCGCATTTCACGGAACCCGAAGGTTCATTACCGCACTCACAAGCGTCCGCCAACTGTCTCTATCCTGGGCCAGCCCAATCCAGACCATATACCCACATCCCACCTCCTGGAGATCCAGCCTAATATTATCCACCCACCTACGCCTAGGTCTCCCCAGTGGTCTCTTTCCCTCCGGTTTCCCCGCCAAGAACCTATACACTCCCCTCTCCTCATCCATACGCGCCACACGCTCAGCCCATCTCATTCTTCTCGATTTTATCACCCGCACAATATTGGGTGGGGAGTAAAATCATTCAGCTCCTCGTTATGCAATCTCCTCCATTCCCCCGTTACTTCGTCCCTCCTATATAAAACTACACTACACCTACACTATATAAAAACACCACGACTGCAGTGCACACGAAACAACTCTCTGGGAGGAACAAGGAACAAAAAGCCTGCATGCCTGGCATCAGATCCTCATCCATGGCAGGGCACAAGCCGGGACCAACTCCCGGTTCCAAACACTATGGACGCTACTGAATGGTGCTGCGGGTTTTAAGCTGCTCCATCCAGTTCTATTACGGGCCTGCGACGTCTCACCTATCCAAATATCGGCCAACCATCCCCTCCCGTCCGCTCCCCGTGTCTCAGGGGAACAGATAAGATAATGAGATGCCTACCCGGTATTGAAATCCCATTTAACAAGTAGCTTCCACCCCAGCAGCAGCTCCATAACAATCAAGACCTCGAGTGCCTCGATCAAAACTCGAATTCATGGCATTGTGCCACTGCTCCGGAGTTGGAGTCTCACTGCAGGCTTTACCGTAATTACAGGTGAGATGAAGGGATCGGGGAAACAGATCGTATGCTGCTTTAGTCGCTGACTGACTGACTTCACAATGCAGCGGCGTCCTGAAAACCAGTCAGTCAGTATGCTGTCAAGGAACCTGCGAGTTTCTCTCCTCCATTCACAAAAGAACGCTATTTTGCCCCAGCGTGAGAGAGCTGAACCCAGCCACAAACTAAAACCCTATTTATGTTAGGCCCATTTCTTGGCGCGTTCCCCCTCCCCACAAATTGCGAAAAGCGACTATTAATTTCGTCACTTCTCTATTCGTATCGGCTCAGATTGGACGGAATTTCAAAATTTTATGTTGGGAATTTTCACCGAAATCCGTTGGTTCAAATCTGAATAAAAGTAAGAGAGAAACTTTACACGCAGACAAACGCAAATTTGTAATACTTCGCTGAATACTTCTTGGATTGGTAAACGCTTCACAGAGAAGATGGAGAGAAAATCGAAAGACACGTTGTATTTTAACTACCGTTTTCTTTGTCCGAAAAAAGTGCCATTTACGAGATAATTACAAGATATACGGCAGAACGAGATCAAAGAGACAGCTGACGATCTAAACACAATACGGCGCCACAAAGATACGATTTGCATGCCGAGTAATAAAGAGAGAAATACAAACATACAGTCTGACGTGCCGTAAGACGTACGAAAACTGACCTGCACGATCTCTATAACCTCACAGTACATAAACGGTAGGCCATGGAGTAGCGCGGTTTCCATTCCCTAAATGTTGGTACAATATAAAATACAGAAATAATTTTGTCAAAAGAGCGTGCATTAATTAGATTAACTCTTTTCACATCAAGTACGCAGAATTGTTAGAATTTAGACAGTACAAAATAAGAGAATAAATCAGGATACACGTGTAAAAATACCCCAAAACGCCTCGGTATCACATAATACGTATGTGTCCTATTGTCTTATATTATCCTAACATGCATGCATAGGTACAACACGCGGTTTCTCTCATAATTATGCGTGTGTCTCCATTTCGCGTATATCCCACGCACGGCACCTGCACACAGCCGTGCTAACGGTGTGGCTCGTAGCTGTGATATACTCGCAGTCTTCTTTTTTTTTTTCTCAAATGTCACAAAATTCTCAGCAATACAGTGGCGAAAAAGCATCAAGAAAACACATTTCAGCATTTGAAGACGACTCTCTCAAATCCCTTTCACCCTCGTTCTTTAAAGGTCCTACTAAGTACTCTCACACCTATGGCAGTCTCACAAAGCGTATCTTCCCTTCTAGATTCCCGGGCAAATATGTTATGCATTACTTACCTCTTTCACATGTGCTAGCGTCTAGACATCCCTTCCACCTTATCCACCTTAACCTGATCACCCTGAAAATATCTGGTAAAAAACAAGGGCGATAAAGCTCATCATCATGTATTTTTCTCCAGCCTCCTGCTGCTTTCTCCGATTTAGGTTCACGTATTCCCACGTTATGACGTGTTAGAGACTAGACATATATATGCATGGAAAATGCTATGTGCTGCGTGTACAGAAGTAACCTCCTGATGATGAATTGTTTGTTCGAAACAGGTAGAGGACAGTATAAGTGAAACAAATAAAGTAAATAAAATGTGCACCATGTTGGTCTTGCTCACATATATACTGAATAGCCTGTGGACAGTACCGCGCAATACCCATTCAATTACTGTCTGTCTACCGAGAAGTGAACGCGTCCAAAAAGAAAGCGCTGGTCTTCAAAGGCACTCTAGTGGCCAAACAGCATAGCACAATGGATAAACGCTAACTGGAACTGACTGTTCCTCCCATGTTTCATTTCTTTTAGCACCTGAAGGGTTAAGTGTCTTCAGCAGCTCATCAAATGTTGGACCATCCAATATATATATATTCGTTTGCCTCACTCAGCCTTAAGTCTCTCACAAAATTTGCGTTTGTGTATTGTCTTTGTTCGTATTATTCTTTGGTCCAGGGGCCATTCTTTTAGGGTTTTTAAACACAGGGCTAAAGCAGTGGCCACACAAACAGCATCAGTACCACTCAACATGTTTACTTGTCCTGGCCTACGCGCAAAATTAAACACTGCACAACAATATGGAGTCGTCTAGGGAGAAAAAGATTTCACAATATTAATTCAATACATAAATACCGAGCAAAAAATTTACCGGTCTAGAGGCCGATAACACAAACGCTGTTCCATATAAAGAACCTTCTTTATAGACTCAAGGCGCAAAAGTAAGTTACCAGACCCTTACCGGACACTTATGTTGCAATAATTGGGTATTATTGTCACCATAATCATCCAAGCAGCTGCCCCTAACGGAATACACATTATTATGTCCAGCCACACCGTCAAAGAACTACAGTCTTTGTTCTTGCGTGCACGGTATTTGGATCGTCGCAATGTCCTCTCACGTGTACACCTGCTACAACCCACGGTCTTCCACACCGCACAACAATTACTTTCGCCGGCACAACAATATAATAAGGTTTTATATATATATTCTTTTGTCGTTCCCTTTACACATCCAAGAGTTCTTTCGGTTTTGCCAAGACTGCTTTTGACACTTTTAATTTTGTCCTTTCTCCCTCTTCTAACCCCGTGGCACCCGCGCCCGCCGTTCTCTATAGCTCAACTCTATCGTTGTCATCGCCTTCCACTTCTTCTTAAACATGAACTTCTCGGAAAATTAAATTCGTCAGGAAGTTGGAGAGAAAAGGTGTGCGGGAGACACGTAGTGGTGATGATGGGCGCATGGGAGGGAGGGGGGGATGGGAAGGAATTGGATAGGGAGAAGGTGAAGTTGCAGGGTTCTCCAAAGCATATGTGTCAAAGCTTAGCCACAACCGATAACTCGAGGGGACAAGATCGATCGAGAGGATTAACGGTATGAGAGGCTAATATTAAAGCACCATGAAGGAACAGGGTGTGGACAGGATTCAACCGGCTCAGGATAGGGTCTAACCGAGAGAGAGAACTTTCTGGTTCCATAAAAGTGAGAGCTATCTTACTGTAATGATGCGACTGTGAAGTTCTCAAGAATACTTCACGACTGGTTTGGTTATTTAGACTGTCGAAGAATGGGGACGGTGACTCAAGTCAGAAAGGAGATTGGTTGCAACCTCGACAGTCGGGTTACAATCCCGGTAAGGGAGTTGAGATCGCTGTCTTGGCCACTATGTTCAAAGGATTCTGGGTACAGCGCTGTTTATTGCGAGAAACACATAACGTACTGCCCCAGAGCGCAGAATTTCCTTATAGCACAGCAGGCAGCACATATCTAACTAATAAGATTACCGCCAAACACAACTATATTTAGTGTATACCAATATTTTGTCAATAATACGTTACATGTTTCGACCCAAACACCCATCATAAAGCTTCACATAAAAATATAAAATAAAGCGAATCTTACGTTTATTGCACCGTGCATCATTGTAATAATTGAAGAATAAAAGACCAACTTGATGTCACTTGCTGTTTTATTTCACTTCTTATGTGCTCAACATGTTTCGGACATTAATATATCCATCATCAGGAGCTTGCGACTGTGTTGTTGAACTGCCACATCGGTCGTTTTGTTCTTGGTTCGTTGTGTGTTGGAGATTTGGTGCGGTTGGGTTTGAGTGGTGTCCGTGTTGCAGGCTTCAAACTTGGTCTTTTATTCTTCAACTATAAAATAAAGCACTCAGTGTGAGATATCACAATCAGATGATTAACTGAAAATTGTTAATTGTATTTAAACTTTTCTTTGTTTGTAACTAACACTCCTTTATTTGTTCGTTGTGTTTACAAGTACGACCTACAAATGAAATAACAAGTAGAAAACATTCGGGCAAATATTGATAACACGGTCTTAAATTGCCTTTTGTAACTGTAGGCATTATTTCTGCTTGTGGATGAACGGTGTTTTAGAAAGATTCCTTAATTTTTTGACGTAAACAGTCTACACTCTGTAAAAAAAATTGTAAGGACATCAGGGCAAGCAAATATGAAGAATTTTTTATATTTAATTAGCACTCCAACTAATACACAAACAAAGTTTTTTCCAGTAAAACATTTAAAATCGCTCCAACATGTTTGGATCCTAAGATCATCTTCAGGGAACTACAATGTTCCTTGCTAAAGTCACATTTCTAAAAACACTCACTGATTAATTTTCTTATATTAACTTGGTGCTGTGGCAGCATGTCGTATTGTGTAAGTCGTACGCTGCTGAAAATGGGCCTGACTATTGTCAGTCACACAATACGACATGCTGCCACAGGACCAAGTTAATATAAGAAAATCAATAAGTGAGTGTTTTTAAAAATGTGTCTTTAGTAAGGAACCGTGTAGCTCCCTGAAGATGATCTTAGGATCCAAACATGTTGGAGCGATTTTAAATGTTTTAATGTAAAAACTTCTATGTATATGCATTAGTTGGTGTGCTAATTAAATTACGAAATGCACGGTGCAACGATAAAGATGAAGAAATTTTGTTGTGCTAAAATGTAATATTATTAATTTCGCTTACATTTTCGTGACATAAACTTAGCACTGGACCTTAGAAGGTTAAGCAGTTGTACAAACTTTCCGTCTCCTTCACGGCATATTTCTAAGAAATACCAGTGGTGAGCCAATGATCTACCCTACATATAAACGCACGGACATCACTGTACACCTGAAATAGTTTCGTTATGATAAATATTTAATTTCATCACCACAGCCCCGGTAGCACTGGTGCTGCTTATACTACACATCGCACCTCTTCTAATCTTGGTTAATACAAAATATCAGGCTTGTAGGCATGTAGGTTCGATTAGCTTTTCCATCCTGATTGAAATTATAGCACACTAATAACTATGCCTAGTGGTATAACAACGACCGCCTCTGTGGTCTAGTGGTCAGAGTTTCTGGTTACTGATACAGAGGTCCCGGGTTCGATCCCCGGCGCTACCAGATTTTCTGAGTAGTAGTGGGTCTGGAACGGGGTCCACTCAGCCTCGTGAGGTCAATTGAGGAGCTACTTGAATGAAAAAAG
>Ga0123352_10005530_pt1 | contig 19062 bp, 14 predicted proteins | sample TergutLab28metaG_FD_89700 | JGI IMG/M metagenome (GOLD analysis project Ga0123352, IMG submission 89700) | Labiotermes labralis P1 segment gut microbial communities from Petit-Saut dam, French Guiana - Lab288 P1 | ecosystem: Host-associated > Arthropoda: Insects > Digestive system > Gut ... | reverse complement strand
ATAATAATAATAATAATAATAATAATATAACCGGTTTGTGATAAAACATTTTGACACATGAAGTAACATGGAACTTCGGACGTCTGTAGGTTATATACTTTTTCATATCTTTCTAGAAAGCTTGATCATTATCGCAAATAAATTCAGTGTAATATTACTTTTTCCTTGAAAATGTACATATAAAGAATTTTTGTAGAATTTTTGATATCGTAGAGGGGATCCGCAATAATGGATGCTATAAGCTGGGGTAGGAAGATGATATTGCAATCCTAAAGAGCGGAAAATTTCCAAAAACTCTCTCAAAACTTCTTCAGTATTATTTGAACCCAGAACAACAGTGGTGTGAAGGAGCGCAGCTATCACTGCACAAAATATAGTGAAAGCTGCATTCGCAAGCAAGAAAGTTTAGGGGCCTAGAAGATGCAACCCTCTCTTGACATAAACTGCAGCTTACTACTGAAACAAGAAACTAACATGGAAAGCACAGCTGGAAAATGTGAAGAAAAAGGTCTACAGGGCATACTCAATTGTAAGGACAAATTTACTAAAACCTGGGGTCTGAAAACCGGGATGTTATATTGGATCTTAAGCATGGTAATCAGGCCGTTTCTGACCTGCGGCTCAATGGTGTGGTGGCCAAGGTTCAGATACTTCAGCCGGACGCACCTTCTTAAAATACAGACACTAACCTGCATGACTATTAAAGGGGTGATAAGGTCGACCTCAACAGCAGCAATGGAGGTCCACCTGGGACTTTCACCTCTTCATGTGATAGTTGGGGTGAAGGCACAGCAAGGGGTCTATAGACTTACGGGTAAACATCAGTCGAATCCCATATCCACTAACTATGTTCACATTAAAAGTCCCGGGACATGAAACATGAACCTACTTTGCTTACGTAAACAGAGAAAATTATTCCGAATTGGCGTATCATAAGCCACTCAAGGTCCAGCTTCCAAACAAGCGTAAATATCAGAACAGGCTTAACTCTGATAATAAGAGAGACCTTGTCTGGCCCAAAACCAAGGAAGGCACTGGTGCTGGGTTTATAAATGGGGTTCAAAAATGGGCATAGCTTCATTCTTGGGCTCCTCACCGCGGTGTTCCTCGTTGAAGTTTATGCCATCAAGGTATGCGTAACGGAGAATATAGAAAAAGGTTAAAATGTAGGAACATTAAATATCTCTTATAGTCAAACGGTCATTAAGGTGCTTCAAACTAGAGTGTGATCGTCATCAGTCCCTTGTCATACCGGCTGAACATAATAGGGTTCAAATGATATGGATGTCAGGACACGTAGCAATTGAAGTAAATGAAACAACTGACCAAGAAGCCAAAGACGACTCCTCACATTCATTCACAGGACATCAGCCTGCACTTGGTGTAACTGCAAAGGTTGCCAGGGGCTATCAAGGTCTAGACTAGCAGGAAACATGAGGAACATTGGCAGTTCTTACAAAGGAAAAGACACGATAAAGGCTTTCTTAAAAAAAACTCCTTGCTAAAGAAAGCTGGGGAATTGCACAGTCTGAGCAGAAACCAGCTGAGAATGATGACAGGGTTTCTAATAGGACACTTTAATAAATAGGTACAGGTATTTAGTCAATAACACAACAAATAATTCTAATGATGTTTATTAGAGGATGATAACAACTACATGTTTCGGCCTATTCCAGCCATCATCAGGTTTACACCCGAAATAGTATTAATATTTATAAGATTTATGCGGTTATGTAACGATGGTGAAATCTCATCATCTGAGGTTTTGATTATTACTACTATTAAGAGACGTGGCTGCGGGGGGGGGGGTGTTCTCTAATGTGGGTTTTGTGCTGAGGGGGGGGGTAATGCTCGCGTAGGGGTCTATTTTGTTTGCAGTTGTCCTATGCGGGATTCCGGCTTATTGTCTATCCATCATCGACGTCTATCGTCGATGGGCGTAAGCTTATGGGTTCTGTGGAAAAGAGAAAGGAAAGAAAAATAAAAAATGATGTGTGTTGGTGCGTGTGGGTTGGCAACTGAGTGCGATGAGTCCCAATTGAGTGGTAATTAAAAGTCTGTACTCACGTGTGTGCTTTCTATCCTATATTCCCTATTGTAATCCTTGTGTTCAGTCTGATTGCTCCCGATTGTTGGTGTGTGCGCGTGTACACGTCTTCATTCCTGGGGCTGCACTCCGCTTCTGTCGCGTTATTTGCTGCTCTGTTGTTCTTGTGAGAGTGGTTCGCTTCGTGTAGCAGTTAGGGAGCATTGCACCCCAAGTCAGCACAATACCCACATTACAGAACACCCCACCAAACTCAGCAACGTCTCTTAACAGTACTAATAATAAAAACCACAGATAATGCGATCTCACCATCGTTACGTAACCGCATAAATCTTATAAACACTAATACTCTTTCGGATATAAACCTGATGATGGCCGGAATAGGCCGAAACATGTAGTTGTTATCATCCTGTAATAAACATCATTAGAAATATTTGTTGTGTTATTGACTAAATACCTGTACCTATTTATTTATACACACAACGAAGATGGCACATTTCAGAATTATGGCACTCTTACTTAAAAGGTCATTTATTTAAACTGGAGCTGGTATACTGTCCTGAGTGTGACACATGCAAGCTGAGGTCTGAAAGAGCCTCAAACGTTCTTTGAGATTGTGAGGTTTTGGGCACATTAAGATTCAAGAACTTGGGCCTTTTTCAGCAGGGTAAAGCATTTTGTTCAAAGTGCGGGACTGCAAGATGCAAGAATATGAGGGCTGTACAGAGGATCAAGCGTGGTCAAAGTACAAGTGTCACTAATATGCCCGAATTTCTTGTATTCTATTCAATTTCAAAAATTTTCGGTAGTCAGCTGCAAGTAGTTAAACAAATTACATGTCCCAGAGACACAAAGTATTATTTTTATATATGTACTAATTATACAATCAAACTGACGTGAAATTCATTACGTTACTTCGAGTGAACTGTGATGTTAACGAAGTCGCCAGCTGGTGAAGAACTAAGATCGTTGTACGAAGAGACATCTTTTCTTCTCCTATTGATCTAAAGTCTGAAGATTTCAGACTGATGCTTTAAAGCAGTGCTTCATTACCGGGCTGGCGTCTTTCTCTTCTCGGGGATTTCCTAATATCACATAACGAAGTCTATGAAGGAATTACGTGAGAGCACATTTCGTTTCTGTCGGCAATGTTAACAGTCCGAAAAAAAACATGCATTTGAAATAGTATAAATTATAAAACATGTATCTAGAGATATTATGAAATGAATGAATTTCCCGCCATTATCTAAAATACGCATCTTAAGTTGTGGCCGATAACAATGGCTCCATGGTCTTGCTATCAACCGCTGGCACACTGGAATTTTAGTCCGAATGTCACTTTGAAAATAGATGAACTTTAACTTTTTTATTTTTTTCTGTGCTCGTTAAGGATGGGGGGGGGGCGTGTGCGCGGTGGCACAGTATTTAAGGTGCTGTGCTACAAATCGGAAGGTCGCTGGTTCGATCCCAGATGGTGTCATCGGAATTTTTCATTGACATAAAATCCCTCCGATCGTACTATGGCCCTGGTGTCGACTCAGACTCTCACAGAAATGAGTAACAGGAACACTTCTTGGGAGCAAAGCGGCCGGTGCGTAAGGCTGACAAACTTACCACCATCCTGCGCCGTTGTCATGAAATATGGGAACCGTAACTTCCTGGAACCCTCTGGGCCACTACAGGCCTGTAAAGGGACTGCTTTACCTTTACCTTTACTCGTTAATATGTCAGTTTTATGGTTTACTGCTCTGTTGAATGAGCCTTAGGAAATGCGTACAAAGAATTTTAAACATTTCATACCGATTATGGCTATAGAAAGTGAATAAGAATGGATGGGTTTATGGAAATAGACGTCATCGAAAAGAACTCGGACTAAAATGAAGTGGGACTTTGATGGAGATATCCAATCAGTTTTAAAATAAAACAGTAAGGTAACAGCAAGAATCAATCTGGTCCACTTTAAGTGTCACTTAAAATTTCATGTACCTGCCTATTTACAATGTACACGCACAGATTCAGATTCCCAGAATATCCTAATTTTAGCGAAAACCAGGTGTGTTGTTCAAACCCAGTTCCACGGACCACACACAGTCTGCTATTTTGTGTTATGCAACTTGCCGTCACACATACAAATAAATAAATATATATTTTATTAAAATAACACAATAATTTATAGGTTAAGAATACAAGTTTTGGGAAATTTTATGAGTGAAGACAACTTGTGAACCTTTGCTGAAAAAATTCTCGATGCTATATACATAGTTACGGGCAAACAATTCAAAATATTTTTCTTCAAGCACTGGACAAAAAAGTAACGTGATTTTAGTAAGCGATTTGTTGTTTCAAAACCCACACTGGGTTTTACCAATAAATTCTTATTCGGAGAGGCAGAAGTTGACAGAAGTAAGCTAGACAAAATGAGTGTTTTTTTGTGATTAAAATGTCATGTCTCGATAATAAGTGTATTCGAATTTATCACACTTCCTATAAATGGTTAGAATAATAAATCCCTTATTCTCTTGTGGAAATTCTCCCATATTTCCGGTAACATTAAAAAAATTAGACGTTCGTATTTTTCATCCTTCCTGTAAATAGATACAGTAATTAATGTTTTATTTTGTTTAGGAAATTCTTCCTTATTCCAAGCAAAATTTAGAAAAACGTGGATGTACAAACATCTGTTCTACGTACTGCTTGAAATAATTCTTTTGAAATATGGTTGATATCTGTCGGTTTATATCTTTTATACTTGTCAAAGCTCTATAAGACTCACATGTACCAAGTTACCACAGGTACCCTTAACAACGTACAACATTTTCTTAAGTAATATGTCCTATCCATCGTTCATTTTCCTTACTTTTATCTAGAAAGTGTAATTTCTGTATTTACCCGGTGCTACCTTTGTCAAAATTTAAGCTGTGGGGTGCCACCTTATGAATTTCACTGAAATATGCCAGATACATTCAAGTATGTTTCAAATCGGACAAAAGATAAATTTTTATCATGAAGATTATTAATTTCCGGCGATTTCTAGCAGTTACCGAGATAATTATGAGAAATACTTTCCACAACCTAACACAATACGGCGCCACATGGATGCGAATTTCAGTGAGGGTAATTTGGGCCAAAATACAAGCGCACGCACACACACACACACACACACTATGTGATAATTACTGCTTTTTTACTTCATTATAATTATACAATATAGCGCCACATGTGTACATATATTTTGTTGTGGTGTGTCATAATGACACAATTACGTAGAAGACTACCTATTATTACTTCTTTTTCGTGTACTGCAATAGATTTTGCCTTCGTGAGATTTATATGATGCATGATTAAGGGTATGAAAGCATGAGGTTGTAATAAGTAACACTCACTGCTCACATCTAGAAATATACAGTTCTTTATGTGGACGATTTACAAATATACCTACAAATCATACAATTCCTTATATTTGTATATCTGCAATTACGTAATTCTTCCTATGGCGCTACAGCCCAAACCGCGAATAGCATGCCTCGTATTTGTGGTTTTTATATCACACACAATTACACACACACAAACACACACATACACAAACACACGCGCACACAAGATAGGATTCGACTGAACGAGGAAACAGGCTCTCACATGCGCCGCTGCCAACAAAATAAAAAAACAAACGCAAGAAACAAACATCCTTATCGTTACGTCTTCAGACCTACACCTTAGGCCGCAGAGCTACCAGGACCGACATTACATAATATAATACACGCTGAAAATCTGAGGTTGTGTGTGACCGAGAGAGTCAACACCTAGACGTATAAACAGTAAGTTCTTTTAAGCAATAAAAAGCAGTCATTATTAATAGTAAGAATATAATATAATATCTGTATGCGCAAAGATGTTAACAGTAACGAGAACGTGACTGCAGTAATTTAAAAGACACGGCCATATAACAATTTTCCCCGAGACAAGAATCCGAAAGCCCTTCAGAGTTATGATGCGGGTACGTAAGTTTACGGTCCCGTTTCAGTATGAAAATTACGTAATTATTGAAGTCTATTGCGTCATATATATATATATATATATAAAGGAATGTGATATCCCAATGCTCTGAAATTTGATTTCAATAGACTGTTTATATAAAAGGTAAAGTGTTCCCGTTACTGGCCCGGTGTGACCCAGAGGGTGGGTAGAGGTACAGCACTACTCTTCCATGACCGTGGCACCAGAAGGGAGCGAGTGGTCAGCAGTACGCTCTGGCCGCACTTTACTCTCGGGAAAGACCCGGTACCCATTGTACAGGAGGCTAAATGGGCCCCAGGGCCGGTCTGGACGGGCATAAAATCTCGTCCCCACCGGGATTCGATTCCGGACCGTCCAGCCCATAGTCAGTCAAGACTGTTTATATACGTCAGTAAATTATTACTAACATTATACCTACGTTAAGAATGTATATACTTCTGGGTTCACTTTTCGAAAGTTAAGGATTTTTTAATGATATATATTTCCGATGCGGCTACTGATGTTAGTTATTACGTGTTAGACCTATTTACGTTAAATGCATTATATGTTCTGTATTATGCAAAACAGCTGCAGAATGGATAAATGTATGCACAGAAATATGGACCAGCTACATTAACATCCCAAGTAAAACATAAAGCAGTAAAAAAGAAATGCTCTTTACCTGAAATGAATTTGTTTTTGAGTCCATAAGGAAATATTTTTAAATTATTTGTGACCACTTCCTAAAATGTCAGCTGCACTCGATAAAAAGAGTATTTTGATTGCTGAGTGCTGTTAACACGGTGTACGGTAGTCACATGTCCTCCCCCCTCCCCACACACACCCATACACGCACACACACAAACACAAAAATGTAAATATCTAAGATACGCATTGTATATTTCAGTGTAAACGTAATGTGTTCCTAGGCAATAACACACACACACACAAAAGTTCACAGAACCACTAGGTGGACATTTGTTAAAAACATGAGTATATTCGAAAGGCAACACTTGAACATTACGAGACACAGCGGAGAATTTATGTACATGACCTGGAGCTAGAAGGGTCCAGTATAATTATCAAAATAGACAACTATTACTCTCCTATACAGCGCTAAAGAATGGGTTGATTTAATGGACGTTATTTTAATGTCCGCTGTGAGGCAGAAATTCACTTTTATTTATGCGTTGTGTTAATTTTTTTTCTTCAGAGACTAACAGGAATATTTATAACTTTGAAGTTACTACTGCTTGCCCTCCAGTTTTCTAAGACCAGTTCACACTCTATTGCTTGCCACGTAAGGACACATGTTTTCCACAGAAGGTACAATGAACTCATGCTTTCTGCCATTCTGTCAATCCTTCTTCGGAGTATGACGTCGTACAGTTCTGTCCTCTGTTCTCAATAAAACCTCGACAAACTTCTTTGCCAACTCTTTCGTTGCATGTATTAACTTATGAAGCACCCACTTCTTTTCTATTACAAAACACAAATGTTACCTCCGTCTCACCATTCTATCATCCCACACGTGATCACTTCTTCCTTTGTCCCGAATTTACTGAAGAAACAAAGCTGGAATATCCTACAAATTGAACACCGGCCTTTCAACTCTTCCATTATTTATTCCCTCTATTCCTTTCCTGTACCATTCTTAATTTCTCTTTCCTACGCACCTATCTCCCCTATACTTTAACAGTCACTTCCGCTTTTACTTTGATCTTCATTCTTGTCAGGTTCGTTATCCCTTCAACCAAGAGGAACTCTCAAAGCAGTCTCAACTCGACTTGGAATTTATGCAACCAGGTTTCTGGCAAGAGGTTCTTTACTTACGTACCATCTCCACCGGCGTACACACACACACACACACGCACGCCCGCACACACACACTTGCACACACACACACACGCACGCACACACGCAACAAGGATGCCTGTAATGTATGCAGCAATAAGGGCAAAGTAGATTTTGGTTTTGGTTTGAAGGTTAAATTACATTGAATTCCACGGGAGCACGCTCTTGTCTTTTATAAGAAAACATTTTGATTCACTCCATTTTGACGTGTCTATGCAGATTTCCTGCTCAATTGAATCACGTTTCCTCGTTCAGCTGTTACTTCTCCTCCCTCGGTATGTTCTGATCTTATTTCTTTATCTTCTTAAATTACTTCCTACTGCCTGCATTTATCACAGATTTTTTCTCCTTTCCCTGAACTTATTTTTATTTGCAACTTATACACTTCTGCACATTCCACAACTCTCCAAACGTTTTATGTAGATCTAAAAGTGACAACTTATCTGACAAATCAGAGTTAAATTAAATTTGGCGTCTAAAATAAATATTCAGTATTACTCCGGCGGTAGAGTAAAGAATGGCGATTGTTAGTTTGGTTGTAAAGCAAAAGTGGCAGTAATTAAATTCAATTTACTTTGCCCCTTTTTTTCTTGAATTACGTGTTTCGTTTTTAATTTTTATGTCTGTCTTATTTGCCATAACTTATTTATTTGTGTACACTTCTTCATTCCACAGCGCTGTCAGAACTTTATGTTCACATATAGGCTTGGGCGTGTGTGTGTATGTGTGTGCGTGCATGCTTGTGTGTGCGTGTATGTGTGTTGTGTGTGTGTGCGTGCGTATGTGTGTGTGTGCGTGCGTGTGCTTATGTGTGGTGTGCATGTGCGTGTGTGTGCGTGTATGTTTGTGTGGTGTGTGTGCGTGTGGTTTGTGTGCGTGTGTACGTGTGCGTGTTTGCGTGTGCGTTTGCGTGTGCGTTTGCGTGTGTGCGTGCGTGTGTGTGTGTGTGTGTGTGGTGTGCCATTTGTCTGTCGTTTCGACGCCTAGGTCTTGTCGTATTGAGTAATGTAAATGTGCACAAGTTTATCCTGTCTGATTATGCAGGACTAAACATTCTTTACTAAAATCTGTATCCTGAATTTAGGGGGTTAATAGATTTTCATTTTGTTGACATAACCGACATTTACTGTCAATTTCTTTTTTTCAAAATTTTATTTTTAAAATAGTTTCTACTGATTCTTTGATCTTATGCCGCCATTATTTTGCTGTCTATTTCTCCCGTGATATGTCCAAAATTTCTAAATCAATATGAGTTCGTTATGCACCAGTTTTTGTCTGAGACGGAAATTGTTCATGCATCCTATTCTCTCACAGCATTTATTTTATATTCTCTGCTATTCTGTTCTTTATTTGACTTGCTTCTCTTTGTAATTCTATCCTTAGGCGTTTAGCTCTCTGTAACATCGTCGACCTGATGGTGTGTTGGTGCTCTCTAACAATCCGCATTAGTGGATCTTTCTTGCTGTCTATATACTCCACCAGTTTTGTAATTCCTACTACATAGGCTTCTGTTGCCTGCTTCAGCTCACTTCCCCCCTGTTTTGTGGGAACAAACAAGCGATCTACATCTGCCTTTGTGTGACGCTCTCCATGGATGGTTAGCAGGTTCCTTGTTTTCTTATCCAGTTTTTGCTCTTCTTCTTGGCCCCAGTTAATAATTCAAACACTATATTTAAGCACTGGTATTGCCAATGAACTAACGGCTTGTGTTTTACACTTTGTACCTAATTCTGTGCCCAAAACTAATAGTATTCCTTCTTTAACTTTTCTCTCTCATTCATATGCTCTATGCCATGACTCCAAACTGCGAGTTGTTACACGTCTTTCTCCAACCTAGTTTTTTACTGACTTTCTCAAACATTATTATTATTATTATTTACACCACCGCAAAACCTTTTGCTATTACATTCAGTTCTTATTACTATGATTTTCTAGTGTGCGATGTTTTGTGTTTAGTGAATGGCAGGAAATGATCATACGAAAAGTGTATCGTCCACTTACAAGTATTACAGCGTTAAAATACAGAGTACGGCAGTGGTGAACCCTTTAAATGCCGAGTTAAACCCCATCTGCCATTTGCTGGCATTATTAGGAACTCACCCTATTCTCCACGTTATCAGGATATGGGTTAATAATGATCAAAAAATTTCAAATCTCACATTATTCATTCTGTCTGCGCTTGAAGAAGAATGTTTAAATGATTGTATTCACTTTCGCATCACTTTCCACCTTCAACCACACGTAATACATTACAATCGACAGTAAACCAAGGAAGCATCTGAATGCCCCTCCACCACCTTTTCTACACTTCGGATATGCTAATAACCAAGAAGTAGGATTGTTACTTTCGGCGACAGTAACTCTTTTGTCTATCAACAGTGGGACACGCGGTGGCGCAGTTGGTTGAAGTACTGAGCTACAAGCCGGAAGGACGCGGGTTCGATTCTTGATGATGTCACTGGAATTTTTCATTGATATAATCCTTCCGGCCACACTATGGCCCTTGGGTTGACCGAGCCTCTAACAGAAATGAGTACCAGGAATATTTTCTTGGGGGTTAAGGTGGTCGGTTACAACCTTACCACCTGTATGTGCCTATTGTCTTGAAATCAAGGCGCCTCATCCTCCTGGAACACTCATGGCCTGTCCAGGCCTGTAACGAGATTGATTTACGTTTATCTATCAACAATAACACGATTGAAGCTTCATAACAGGTCACAAACAATGTGAATCGTCTTAAAATATGTACTGAACGATGGAGCATGAAGTTCATCCAGACAAAAGCCACGTTTACAATGCGACCCAACCATATACAGAGGCCTTTGCAGAGAATGCGACAGTTCCACCCACGATTGACAGCAAGTACGTAAGACTGTGTCCTGATCGAAGACTTAAGTGACGAAAGGACGTCATGTTGAAAAGACAAGAGCTAAGTCTCAGAATACGACAAATATTTCAGTTACTGCGTAAGAAATCGCGTGTTTCCAAAGGTGACAAATTTTATTCTCTACAAAATAACCTAAGAGAATTAGGGGCATAAGGTATACAAATCTGGGGACGTGTTAAACCCTCCAAACTACACATCATCTAATTGATTAATTCCAAGACACTCAGATCGTTGAAAACTCTCTATGGTACGTAAAAAACTCGACATTCCATCCTGACCTATGAATATATTTCTCAAAGACGAAATCGGAAAACTTTCAACAACTTAACACAAGTGACTTTTCCGCAATAACAACGAATACATCACGCGTCCAATTAGTGAATCCACTGCACTCGGGAGACTGAAGAATCTTGGCTACGTGACCATACCCACAACTTAAATACAGCATAACCGACTCTGACATCAGGAGTTCCATCGCTGCATGCATTTTTTTCTTCGTACCCATTTCTCCCAGTACAGTACAGTAAATCTCAATAAATTCCAATAAAGTCACACAACATACGCACATGAAAACAAGATATCACTGTTTCTGAAGTAATCTGCACTGACCTGCCCCTCGTCATGTCCACAAAATACGAGATACGACCTCGGAGCCACTGAACTTGAACCAGACTATATTCACAGCACGTAACTGTGAATTTAATCATATTTTGGTAGCGTTTCGTCATTTTGGAGTCGACATTATCTGTGTTACAATGTTACAATTTACAATGTTACCCATGGTCCTGGTATGTTAAAATTTGTTTAACAAACGGATTTATATAGCGCGAATTAGGAGACGTTCGCGAGAACTTGCTAGCAGTCTAATGAAATATTACGTTCCGTAAAATTCAGGGAATTTTTTGCCTAACTTACGAACTAATATTTTCTTAGGAAGGGCCATGTTTATAACATTAATGAGCAAAATAACTTCACTTTTAATTTAATAATAAATAATTTCTGCTCGATGTAGAGAAGATGGTCGAAAGGTTTGATAATAGGGAGAACGAAAGTATATTCTTTGCGTCTCCTCATATTGCATAAAACATTTTTCTTATTATTATAAAAAACTTTTATTTAAAGTCTACAGTCCTGTTTGTCATGTTTGTGCTGATCATGTCAACCAGCTGTAACGATTTTCATTTGTGTTATTTCTGATATTCTAGTTCCTGCTATAGCATACATAACCTACAGGGAGAGTCTCTCGCTAGAGATCCCAAACTATTGTCTATAAAAATTATGTTATTGAGATAATGACTTGAAAATTTATATACACATCCCGGGAATGATACAAAACAGGACCTACTCATAATCGATGCTGAAACTGGTCTAATTTCACATCCAAGCACACCTGAATGCGTTTCTCCAAGTTCTGGAATACTTTTCTCAAAGTGTCGACGTTGACGGCTTGAATCTCTTGGCGTATAGCGTCTTTGATTTGTTCGATTGTGCGGAGTGTATTTTTGTACACTTTGCCCTTTCAACAGGCCCCAAAGAAAGAAGTCGGCAGGCGTTAGATCGGCTTCTCCTTGTCTCTAACTTTTTAACCAATTTCTGGATGCAACACTTCGATGGTGCACGTCTTTCACCAAATTAAGTTCGAAATACCGACTGGCATGCTTTAAATGAACCTGTTTGCCAGTATTTACGAACGAGAAACCCGCGCTGTTCGACTGTATAAATGGACAATAGTTTGGGGCCTCTAGCGACAGACTGACACAGAGCTAGGTTTTTGGTTATCCTCAATCTCTCCAGCCGCTACTAATAGATTACTTCTACACAGGTCACGACTCCGTTATTAAAGGTCCTCATTTTTCAGTTATTCATAATTACATATTCAGCCCAGAGGGCGTCACACCTTTATAATAGTTTGGGCTTAGTAGAGTCACGTATTACATTACTAGCATAAATACATATCCAACTAGCTTCTTATATCTCTATTTCGTGTAATAATGGTTTATTTCATGCATTTATCTGTTTTGGCAGCTGTACGCTAAGTGCTGTCAGTTTAATCAGTAAGTAGAAATCAGAGTGCAAGTAGTAACAAATTATTATTTTATTTCTTTACACCATTATTTTACATTCTTAAGAAAAATTTCGTCTAGCAATTCTGTTTACCAGGAGAGCAAACGTCGTGGTGATGCTATGAGCTCATGCGTCCAGAACGTAGTTTCCATCATGTAAGTCTCTACGCTGTTTTAAGTCAGTATATAACAGAGGGAGTCTGGGGGAAATATCTGCATCCATAATGTAGAAAAGTTTTACTTTTGAGTTTTAATATAAAAACAATAGTCTTTAGAGTCTGCATGTTTGCTGTAGTAAATATCCCTTTCATATAAAGCACTGACTGCGAGATAATTTTTAATTATATGTGGTAAACATTGAATTGTGAATTGAAACCTCGCCAAAGTGATATATCAAATGGTCATTGCCATCTACTTCACTAGAAACAGCAAAAACATTACTGGCACCCCATATTCAACTACGAAAGTACGTATGTCTACTGAGCTCAAAAATTTCCATCCCAACCTGAATGAAGCAAATTTATAAACAACCTCCGGAAAGAAGACGAAGTTACATCTGAACTGCTGAAGGGATGATTTTTTTCCATGTCCTGTGATGAAACGTGCATCTTAAGATTATTTACCCACACCCTAATATCACCACCTTTATCTTTCATAATCTTGTCTTGTTGAATGAATCTTCTATATACACTCGTATTATGCCACACTTTAAACACATAAATCCAGTGTGTGACAGTCCTGATTGTTATATGGAAGTATCCGTGTCGATTTTAAAACCAAAAATCGGGGACCCTCACTAGTGGCGTACCCAGGAATTTTGTTCGGAGGGGGTTCAACAAATTCAGTTGAGGACAGAGGACAGAGAAAATGGGGATCTGGGGGCGGTAGTTCTGGTGGCAGCTGTAATTTATTACAAGAAATTTCATTTCATATAGTAAAATTTTCTTAATGTTTGGTACTTTAAGATTATTTATGATGACAACCAATTTGTTTGTCATTGCTAATGTAAAACAATTGCGAACCTAGGCAGTTTTAGAATTTTACTGCCTTTTTTCCGAACATCTTGGGATGTTGGCGTCCTAAATTCAGCAATTTTTAACATCTTTCACAATTGGGTTGAGTTTGGCACGGTTTTGGAGGGCCTTCGAAATTTCGGGAGGGGGGGCGTTGAACCCCCAAACCCTCCCCCCTCGGTACACCACTGACCCTCACCATGTTTTTCTGCAATTTTTTTATATCCCCATTTAAATACCATGACAGTTTCTTCATGCAGACCACGACCTCTTCCTAGCACTTTCCTTCTCGAGTAATGCAATACACACCACTACAGAAGAAATCCGCTGTTAATAATACGTTAATAGGAATTAAATATCGAACCAAACCTACAAGCTTGAAGTTTGATGGTCATGAAGCAAAATTGACTTCCCTATCACCCAGTCCTTTTGGCTCCGAGGCGCTATGAGATAACATCAGTGAAGCATTTGAGAGTATGCCAATGTCGTGTTATCGTGCAGCTGCAGTGACGGGGCAAATTGCCACAAGGAAGCAACCACACGAAATGAGTTCCTGCTTCTCATGTTAATTAAAGTTGACCGTTCCTTCGATAAGAGCCGACTGTAGCCCCTACAACGTCTAGTTCTCCGAAGTTTCTCGACTACAAACTCGTCCACACTTGCGCCATTATAGAGAGCGAAACTCACGGGCTTTAGGAAAACATTTCCCACTCCTGTATCTAATTTCCGACGTGTTGCGCACTGTCAACGTATATAATACGAACTGGCTGCTGAGAGAAGCGTCGGAGTGTGATTCCCCATAAAGGTCTGAAGTTTATGTTCTTCGTATCATGTCTAGAACTGCTCTGCACCATAGATAAACTGAAGTTGTTACTTACGCCTAAGTAAAGGCGTTATTTAACTTCATTCTCTGGCCTATATTAACCCTTTAAACGCCGAGTTATATCCTATCTACCCTTTGCTAACATTATTCGGAGCTCACCATATTCTCCACCTTAGCAGTTAAAGGGTTAACGATGTATGAGCATGTAATATGAAGGTAATTCGAAGGGATGGTCTCATCCAAGCACCTGGCTAGCTCCGTGAGAGAGTATTTCTGGAGGTAATAATATTTATATCAGCTTTTTGTTTCGTATACAGTAGGAACAAAAAGTTTTTTATCCCTGCGTTGTAGAAGATGAATAATTTGTCGTAATAGTATACTGTTTTAGAAGTTACCTGTGTTGATGTCTTACTGATATGGAAGTTACCTTTGAATATGCTACGTGCACAGTCACGGACATTATATCAGTACGGATAATATTGGCAAAAAAAAAGAATACTTAAAGAAGTACAAAAGAGTTAGTTCGCAACTACATTTTAACATATGCAAGTAAATAGGGGTAAAAAGTAGAGCGATCACCGACATGAGCATGTAAGGAATTCAGTAGAAACACATCACTGCAGCTGTATGATAACCGCATTGTGGAATTAAGAATTATAAAGCAACACCTCCGTCCATTATAATAAACCGGACAATATAAAGTTAAAGGTAAAGTGATCCCGTTACAGGCCCGGTGTGGTCCAGAGGTTGGGTAGAGGTATAGCTCTACACTTCCATGACCTCGGCAAGGGAAGGTGGTGAGTGGTCAGCAGCACGCTCCGGCCGCACTTTACTCCGGGAAAGAGCTACCCAGGTTAATGAATTGTGTAGTATTGTTAGGTTATATGCGTGTGTATATATTGTAATATATACATTATATATGCATACATATATACATATAAAGTATATATAAAGTGATACCGTTACAAGTCCGGCCAGAGGGTGGGTAGAGTTATAGCTCTACTCTTCCATGACCGTGGCACCAGAAGGGAGCGAGTGGTCAGCAGCACGTCCCAAAAACCGGACAATATAATCCGTGATAATGAAACGGAACATGTATGTTAAAAATGTTGATATATTAAAAGACAGATATGTGGTTAAAGAAGAAACCTAGAATATTCTAACTAATGTGACGCCAGTAAACTATAAAGGAGTGACGCCAGTAATAAAAGGGGCAACAGCAACCATCTCAAAATAATTGAGAAAATATTTGAGAAATGCAAGGCGTTAGCAGGAAATAACGGAGCTACAGAAACAGACATGTTTGGAACTGCACACGTGCTTAGGAACTTACAAATGTGCTTAAGTAAAGTACAAAACATTCAGCACTGGAAATAACATTACACAAACCAGAAATTGTAACTGCAGAATATCTGCAACCCAATAGATCCTAAAAACATTGCTTATTTGAGGTATGTAATTGCAAACACTCTGCAAAAGTGTGTTAAATAATAATAATATTAATAATAATATACAACGCTTTAAACAACGTTAGTTCATATCATCTGGCTTATGAAACTTTGAAACGCCCGTTCAGATTACTTCATCGTGTTTGACTTTAAGACCGCTATCAACATCATCTTCATCCGCCACGAGTTTGACCTTGATAGACCTGTTTCGCCCTCGGCTATTAGTCTTGTCACATATCTTCCAAGTCTTTTTCTTGAATTGGTCCATAATTCAGCATTATTTTTGTAATTCTCTTGTTATGTGCTGTAACCAATTTGATTCATATCGCCTTAGTTTCTGTCAACTAGTTCTACTTTCAACTTTTCAAAAGTTTCTTCTTTCCATTTGTGGTCAAAAATGGTTTTATCTGGTAGTCCTTCTAAAATATTAATCGCTGTAGTTTTACCTGAAATGATGCCTATCTGAGAGTTGAAAGAGGTCATTCCCAACACCTCCTCAAACATGCGGTAAGTTAAACGGGTGAAACAACTGTCATTCATTTTTTTGATTTACGTAGTTCATGGGCAGACCTGGAAACAAGTTCGCTATGGGTTCAGCTAGGAAGGCAATGAACAAAACCTTGTATCTCAGATCAACTGCCCACCGTACTTCCGCCGTACAGACGACTTTTATGGCGACATTTGTTGGTCAGCCCGCTTGCCCGATCTGTCGATTTGAAATTTCAGTTTATGGGATTGCATTAATAGAAGAGTGCTTCAGACATATTCGGCAGACCTACATAAAACCAAACTGAGTATTTCTGAAGAGGGAAATGCCATAACTCATGTTGTGTCCGCGTAATGGGAAGTGTTATGAACAGTGCGTCAGTACATCAATCCAGTTGGATGACACCTGAAGGGTGTATTGTAAAGAGTAACATCTTCGTAATATTCCTTAATAATGGCAAACAATTCTTCAATTTCAGGTTATTTTTATTACATTTTAATGAATTGCTGTCGAATTGTGTATCTGTAACAAAACTGAATTAACCCTGCTGCACCATGTATTATACATATTATATACTATATATATGGAAATACAATGCCGTTAAAATTGCCATATTTCTGGTTGTAGTTTTCACGTGAATGCCCTATGCATTAGTTCTTGTTACGTGTTACATACCGGCAAAGTTGAGAAATAATGGTTTGCCGCCCTCAAACATTTCGGTCCTAAAACATTGCTTCTCTTTCTGTATTCGAAACAGACGTTGGTCTTTATCGACTGCGCCTTGCTATAGATTCTCGACCCACCTTCGACACTATCGACTGCCAGACTCATCGATATTAAATACCCCGGCTGCCTCTGTCTAACTACTTCCTCTAACGAATTTCAGTAAAACATTTCGAGAAATTCAAATGTCGTGTGTCAGTCGTCTAGTCTGGACTCACCTTTCACAGCAGCGTGCCTTAATCCTAAAAATATAGAACGTATACCAGAGTTTTCACCTCCTAATGGAGATTGTAATTCCTTCTAGGAATTTTGTGATCGATCCCTGTCAGGGCTTGTTGTATGTTCATCGCTGTCTATCACTGTCATGCGGCTCAACCTGTATTATAATCGTATCGCTTAAATAGCTGTTATGCATGATGTGACGTTTTACTAAGTGTGGTAACCTTATCGTCAGGCTGTCTGCCATACACGCTCCACACAATCGTCTTTTCTTCCACGAGGGAGTTTCCATATACCGTAGAAGCTGACTAAAGGAGGGGAGGAAGTTTCTGCTGTCAGCTACTGGCAACAACATCGTATCAGTGAATCATGTGCAGAGATTTTTATGAAGCCGACAACACCGTAGATCTATACATCATGTTCTATACTGTGTTTAGTATTTTAAGTGACTTCACTTATTTTATCCTGAAAATGAGGGCAACAGTTTTCCCCTAAAAGTTGGTGCATATCCGGTTGCACAACTTTGCAGGCATAAAGTCCATGTTCTGATAATTTGTTATTCTTTAGGAAATATTGCTTAGTTGCTTTGCTACATATGCAAAATTGAAAGTTTCTACAGATACATAGCTTACGGGGGGTAATGTGACTGTCGCAGACGGCGGAGTACAAGGGGAGTCCAAAGGGGCGGAAAAATGAATATTTAAAAGAGAATTGTATTTTGTGCTCAAAATGTTGAAGATTCTGAGACAAAATGGAAGGAATTTCCGTAAGTAATTGTCACTCTCTCCAAGTTCATAAATTCTCTTAGGGTCGGCCTTCACGCCTACTGTCCCTGGGCACCGAAAAGAGCTACGCCACTTCTGTCTCGATATGTATAAAGTTTTAAGCTGTTTCACAAATTCATTCGACAGTATTAAATGGCAGCTATTTACCCAAAACTTGGGTTTCGAAGTACATGTAAATTTGCTTAAAAGAAGCAAATTAATATATCATTACAAAACTTTAATTTCAATAAAATAAATTTCTGTGTATGGTAAGATATAAGTAAATGCAAACTTTAAGAACTACACAGCATCGGTATGTGTTACAGAACAAGAAGGAGTAAAATTGTGTCTAGAATGTTCTACGCGTTAACACAGACCTCATTTAACCTTCCAAACATTCAAATGAAGAAGAGTATCAACCTGAAAGTTTATATTTCAAATGTTTACGTCCTGTCGTTTTGTCTGTGTCTTATACACTAATTTCCGTCTAAAGTAAGCTTTATGTGACACAGCGTTAATAAAAATCCAACCAGATGCAACAGTATGCAGATATTTATTTACTGCAAAGTCACTATACATGTTTCGGGTGTCACTTCGGGTGTCACTTCCCTCCAACGTGGCCCGATCGGGCCACGTTGGAGGGAAGTAGCTGTACCAGTATTATGACCTGTACCGGAGGCTGCGGCTACAGTTTTTAGTACTCCTGATGATGGGTGCTGTGACACCCGAAACATGTAGAGT
>Ga0123352_10005529_pt1 | contig 19063 bp, 14 predicted proteins | sample TergutLab28metaG_FD_89700 | JGI IMG/M metagenome (GOLD analysis project Ga0123352, IMG submission 89700) | Labiotermes labralis P1 segment gut microbial communities from Petit-Saut dam, French Guiana - Lab288 P1 | ecosystem: Host-associated > Arthropoda: Insects > Digestive system > Gut ... | reverse complement strand
TTCCCCCCCCCCCTCCCCTCCAACATCTTTTCATTTTACTTTATAATGCCTTTATGAATGAGATTATGTGAAGATGGGAGAGCCTACTCAGTATAGTGACTAGGCTACAGACCAGATGACCCAGGCTTTGAATTATGAAAGGTCGGGAGATTTTTCTCTTCTCCCAATCATCAGACTGGTTCTGAGACATAATACATGTGCACTGAGGATCAAGTGGCTGGGGTGTAAAGTTGACCACTTGACTACATTCAGCATGGAGGTTAAGAATGAGTACTGCTATACCACTTCTTCCCCCATATGCCCTTATGGCTTGTACAGGGACACAAAAAAAGAATGTGATAGGTGATGAAGTTCATGATATTAATAGTTAAACTGAGGCAACACTTGGGACCTGGTCACAGGCAACCACCCCTCTAAAGCTTCAAGATATACCAATGCCTCTGCTAATGACTTCCATTTTACAAATTTAACAGTACATCACAAATTAATTTTTATTGAGGTGTTTTTATGCAAACACCTGAAATGTGTCACATGTCACACAATACTTGTGTAAAAGTGATAAATTGAGTTGTTACAAAATCCATACAGCAAGAAGAAAATGATACGTATATCACATGTTACGGAGTAGAAATTACCTCCAATACTATCAAAATTGTGAAAAGAAAAAAATCATAGCAGCTTCATCTTCTAAAGAGTTATGTGTTGTGATGCCAGTACTACAGATCTGACAAGGTAGACTTACTGATAATCATCATCATCATCTATTTCTGTGAAGCCACCATAGGTTGTTTTATAGAAATCATCTTCTTCTTCTTCATCAAGAATTTTGGACATGCGGTTTCCAGCATTGCTTCGTCTATCACGTGTTGCTGCAAGTGCCATTTCTTGTGACAAACCCTTCTGAAGAAAGCCACAAAGGAACTCAGAATCAATTAATCTGGTTATCCCCGAAATACAAGTTATGTCTTTTTGCCCAGGTTATGTGTGTGGTTTGTGACTTGGAACTGGCTATATAATTTCAGTTGCTTGAACAAGCAGCCTATATATAACAATAATAAGGGCTCATAGAGATGTGTAACATTATGTTCCTTTCCCTACGCACCATTCCATGACATGTACGAATGGAGACAAAAGGCCCTGCATTAATTTATGCAAAACGGACGTAGTAGTAGTGCACACACACGAAGTGTATCAACGTGATTATGCACATGAAAACAAAAAGCGGCAGTAATTCTTAGAATACAAAGGCAACATGTATCTCATGAGAAGGGCAACAATGTCGTGTACTAAATCTACATACGTCACAGAACATTTAAATCTGACGTGTAATGTAAATGAAGTACAACAGCATGCACATCCGACGTAGCTGGCTCAACATGTGATGCTAACGACTTGTATTTGTGAAACTATCGTTTCGCGTCCACATTGAGACTTCGAGTATCGTAACTATGGTTTCCATTTTTTCTTTTTTAACTACCGCCAGGGAAATGCCAGCATAAGAGGTCACACCTACTTCCTTCCACGCCCTTACAACTATTATTCACTTGTAATTGTCATATTCGACGCTGTTGCGTGCGAGATACTGACAGCCCTATTATATAACTCGGACACGAAATATAACTTCACAGCTCTTTTAACACGTGCAATAAAACAAGACGCATAACACATACCTACTATACACTAATATTTCTTCAAATTCGCTACAGACCTGCCGGTTGTACGAATAAAATAGATACGTTATTGGTGAAACATATTACTATCACGGACGGTTGTCCAAATTCATATTGCATGTACAGGGAAATCGACAAGCGACTGTTGGTGCTACTGGAGAAATCAGTCGAACAAACGTCACCGGAATAATGACGTTATGAGTATGCGCAGTGGAAGGGGCGTAGGAGCAAAGCAGCCATATTGTAATTGCATAGATTTGATTGCAGAGTTTTGAGCAATAAGAGTATTTTGATTTATCTGAAACATCCGACATTATATTGCTTGCAAGATTTTGTGATTTGTTTTTGAACGCCTTATATTATACTGCAACGTGTGTGGTAATTGTGTGCGACGCAACTATAAAACAAAGCTATCGATTTTTTCCCGTATTGGGGATAGGGCTTAAATAGCAGAAGATGGGTACTCGAGACGATGAATATGACTATTTATTCAAAGGTAATATTATGTAGTTGTTGGTAGGCCAGGATATTTAGTTTATACCGTTAAAATGTTTTGTATGATATTTCTGTACGTGGGATGTTTTTAGTAGGCTAGGTAGTTGCATGATTCATAGAACAAAGTTTGACATTTTAGGCTGTGGCCATTAACTTTTTTAGTTTTGAGAACTGTGTAGCTTTTCTGTTGTATTAATACTGTTATGTAGCTTTCACTGCTAAATTTTTCGTGGTCAGGTGAAATGCCTGTCATTGTGAAGTTTTACATTACCTGTTGTAATGATGTCAGTTGTATTTTATTTTTGCAGTTGTACTCATTGGAGACTCAGGAGTGGGCAAAAGTAATTTATTATCACGTTTCACTCGTAATGAGTTCAATTTGGAGTCCAAGTCAACAATAGGAGTTGAATTTGCTACAAGAAGTATACAGGTGAGAGATGGGTGTTGTACAGTTAAAACATGCGGGTGTTATATGTGTTCAAGACTCTTGCTACCTGGTACATAAGCATACCTGTTATGATGTGTATTCCTGTAATGTTGCTGTAGGGAATCCTAGTTACTGATCTGTACTAGAGTACATGCCACTCACTGAATGAAATAGTGGCACAACCCAAAAATTGCCCATTTGGTGCTAATACTATGAATCAACTCAAAAATATAACATCAGATGGTAACGGCATCTAGCAACCATAAGTGTTACTCAATAAGAGGGTGAAAGTAAAATAAGTATGTATGTAAGTGTACAAGTGCCACTTACACAGGTGGTAGTGGGTGTGGTGTAATGACATGTATGAATGTGGCATTGATGACACATGAATAACTTCTGAACCTACCTAGCTGGTGCCTGCTAATTGATAATCAAGACCACAAATCTCATATCCTCATTGCAGACCAAAATTTTGGAACCAACAGATTTTGCCCGTTATTTCCAAAGTCTGTACATGGGAGGTCTTTTTGTAAGGGGGTCTACATTTCGATTACATTTTGTTTGTTCACTTATGAGATTGCCCTGGAGAAAGAAAGAGCAGTATTTGGATGGTTAGCTTTGTGAACAGCTGGGTTGGAACAGAAATATGCTTTGCCACTTGCTGTTCATTAGTACAACACCAACAGTGCAAGCCTAAGTAATGTGCTTTATATATATATATACTGCGAACTGATGGTGTAGGTCTATGTTATTTTTCATGTCACAGATATTAGGTGCTAATTAGTGTTTTTTCTACAGAGAGTGCTAGAAATTGTTTTCAAGAATATACATCCTTATACAATAAATTTCTCAAACTGTATTCATTCTGATTCAGAGCCAGAAATGTTTCGTTGCCACTGGTCTGCTAGCAAGTTTAAAATTAGTACAGGGGTTAATAAGATTTCCATATTCTTGGTTAAGACAAATGGTTTGCATTAGGTAATGTGATGGATGCGTTCATATTTGGAACAGCTTCACAGTGTTGGGGATTAAGAGTACCTATGTTATTGGCACCTAAGGAACTAGTCTGATCCTTCATTGTGTGTTAAATAAGTTGGATATTATTTGCTGTTAATAGGCCTGTTTTAAACCATTTCAATTTAACTAATGAAATTTGTCGTCCTGTTGAAAATATGTACCTGATTTTTTGTTTATAGTTCTGTGTTTGATTTTTGCTGAACTGGTGAGTGTTGTCTAACCAGTGACCATCATCAGCAGTATAATCATATTTAATAATACTGTTTCTTTGGCTTTTATTTGATTTTAGGCTGTCTGGGCTTATATGCTTTACTTTTAGGCATTAGTAGAATAATTTGAAAATGCATACATGCTGAGATACTTTTTAAATGAGTATTTTACTTTAGAATTTTTCTTGTTATCCTTAGTGAAATTCATACTAGATCATTACCATTCTTTTATTAAATGTATATTTAGTGCTCTAGATTTGTCCGCTTCACAGAGACTAGTGAGTGGATACCACATGCAAATGTATTCTTGGACTAACTATAGGGGCCTCAATCCAGAGAAACTAATGACTGACCGTATGCATTGTGTTGCCTCCTCGTTGCTGTTTTCTTTAAATATGGAAAAAAATTAAAAACAAATAGACACTTTGTCATATGCTTTTCACTTTATAGAAATGGCTGGGGGATATTGGTGTATGCCATTGTCACTGTGTTACGGGCAAGGTAAGGAAATGTTTTTGCACTGCCTGATGCAGCAGTTTTTAGGTCTTGTTGGTGCTTTATGGATGATCAGAGAGGTCTGACTCAAAAGTTCATCATATTGGCACATGACCAAAGCATATATGCAGTAAATTTGGATGCATTCTGGAAGCAAGTTTGGGCACGGATGCCATATTGCAGGTGCCCATAACTATAGGTTCAGCAGTCTGTAAGGTGTGAGTGACCGTTGCATTAAATAAGTATATGTTTAAGGAGTGGATATTCTCAGTTTTATTCCTTCCATTACTTGCAAAAGTATATTAAAATTATACAATTTAATGGTTATTGCATGTGTTACAGGTAGATGGAAAGACCATCAAAGCCCAAATATGGGATACAGCGGGACAGGAGCGATACAGAGCAATTACCTCAGCGTAAGTTTGGCACCAAACTTCAATGTTTAGCCACCATCTGTCCTGTGTGTGTGTGCTTATAGGGTGTACACCACTGCCCCTCAGTGACTGCATTACATAAATCTAGTTAACAGATATACGGAATTTTTTGATACGTGCTCCACAATCTCTTTTTTTTTTTCTCCACAAAATTCTGTACTTTTCATAATTTTTTTTGGTTCATAAAATATTCACATTTTACGTAAGAGTGTGCTAAAATTTAAAGGCCCAAGTCTTTACATTAAAACAGCTTCAACATGTCGGAGCTGTTTTAATGTAAATTTTAACCTTTTGACGCCTAATGTCAACTATAGTGGTCGTACCGCTCCGCTAACCTCTAAAGTTGCATTTTATATATTTGTTCAACAAATATAGATACTGAATATTTTAAAAATGGTATATACTCTCCGTTTTTTCCTCTTCAAAATGCAGTTTGTTTCATAATTCTAACATATTTGGTTCCTGTATTCACATTTTATATACAGTGTGTGCTAAAATTAAAAAAATAATTCCGGAGCCAAAAGGTTAATACTGTTTTTTAGACAACTCACTAGTGCATCAGTTGGTGAATAAATAAAACTTTGATAATGTCAAGATGCACAGTACAAATGTGAAAAAAAAAGAACCATGTTCGTAAGTGATAATGCCTGGTTTTAAAGTTTTGTGCTCGTGGTTGTTCCAGAAAATCCTAATCATGTTTTACATTATTGTTTGTGTGTGTGTGTGTGTGTGTGTGTGTGTGTATCTATATATATGATGACTTAATGTTTCAAGAGTGGGAGTGGGCTTTACTTCTGTTGTTTGGTGAATTGTCATTATGCTGATTGTTATTACCATTATTGTTGGCATCTGCGGCCCCTCCTCTCATATCCTTACATTGGTCAGGATTATACTCGGAGTCTTTGAATATTTTAGAGTTCAGTTCCCTTGAACAGTTAGTGTGACCAGCATGCATGTGCATTATTCAGAGTATTTCGATTTTATACCTGACCTTTACTGCTTATTTAAAAATATAAACAGTGTGGACAAATTTGTTGGTATAATGCCAAAGCGTCAGCTGCAGGTGGAAGGAAAGCAAGCTCTGAAAACACCATTTACAATAAACATATCCTAGACAGTGAACATTTACAGCAAGGTTTTATAAATTCTGGGTGCAGGTTTGTCATGGCACCCACGATTTTTACCCCTTACACCTAGTACAGGTATGTGCCACATAACGACATTTTGGTCGACGGACAGCATATATGACGGTGGTCCCGTAAGATTATAATATTATAATACCATTGTATTACAGTTGCCTGCAGTATTCAATACAGTAACATGTTTTACATGTTTATAGCCTAGGAGCAATAGGCTATACCATATAGCCTAGATGTGTAGTAGGCTATACTGTACTATCCAAGTTTGTGTAAGTACATGTGCACACATTGAAGAAATCCCCTAATGATGCATTTCTCAGAACATATCCCTGTTGTTAAGTACTGCATATCCGTACTCGTATATTCTTTGGTACTTTCTAGTTATCGTTACTGATGAATCACTGGAAACCCTGTGGCTTGTATTTCACATTCCATGTTTTTAGATTGCAGTGAAACTAGAAGCTTTTATTCAAACAGTTTTGGTACTTGGTAGTGAAATGTGGAAACTTGTGTTTGGTATAACTAATAACATTGTTTTTAAACACTTTGCAAAGTACCAAGTGGTTCTTTTGTGTATGGTCCGTAATCTTATTTGAAAGTCTATGCATTTTGAATTTTATCACATACAATGCTTTGACAAATAGCGCAAGATATAAGACAACTGTTTTGAGGTAATACTTGGTCAGAGTTTGGGGTTTCTGCGAAAACAGGTAATATGAATGTGTATGTTGTTACAAGTTACTAAAAATCAAATAAAATACTTAATGTTTTCAGTGTGTATTGTAGCTGGCAGTCTGAGTTCAAATCCCAGGTGTGCCAACCCAAGATGCAAGACAGTGTAATTGATATTTTATATGATATTAATAGATGGTTTAGGGACCTGTTTTTGTACAAGAAAGGGAAGATTAATTGATTGCTTGATTAGCATTTGGGTTCATGCCCTTATAGTCCTAATGCACCTAGGCCTCAATTATGGGCCCTTTGTGCTTCATAATCTGATATCAGTTCAGGTGAGCCCTGTTCCTTTACTAAAGTTCCACATGGCCTCTAGACTAAAACTCTTAATATCCTCTGGATCCAAGAAAAGGAACCCAGATATACATGACTGAGTGAAGCCAAACCCTTACACCCACAGAAAATGTGGGCTGAGGTTTCATCCCCTTCAATACACCTCTGACATAAGGGACTATTAGTTATCACCATCAAGTTAAGATGTCTTCTCAGGGTATTATGTCTAGTAAGAAGGCCAATCATGACCCTGGATTGTGTCCTATTAAAGGACAAAAGTCTGGTCTTTGCACTCGGACTAGGGCCCAAAATTAGTTCTGTGAGCCTGTCTCTGAGTACTACCAAGATCCCGCCACCTTGTCCAATGCTGGTTATCCAACCAGTGTCTTATCTTTCTTTTTATACTCTGCCTAGAGACCCCCTAAGGCGGCTCAGTTCCAACATATTTCTGAACAGAACCGTCTCTTGCGAGCTTGTCGGTGATTTTGTTTCCTAGTACCTCAGCACGTCCAGGGACCCAGTACAGCCCCACAGTATACTGGGTGGAGAAGGGGAAGACTTGGACTCTGTGTGAACAAAAGAAAAAAGTAAATTTTCAGAATTTTCGCTGTCAGGCTTACCCATGTTTTGAGAAGTTAGGAGCCTGTCCATAATATGAAACCTAACAGCTTTTGGCCGGAGGGAGATTAACAGTGATCATATGCCACAGTATGACATGATATAAGCAACTGGTAATGAAGTGTTCCAATCTACATACACTTTTGACAGAGCCAATCAAAATTTGGATTTAGTTTAGGACTTGCTGGCAAACCAGAAACAAAGAAGCTGTATCATACTACCTAATCAGGCTTCAGAAAATTTTGGGGTTTTCAGTTTTCCAGAAGGAAGAAGATCTGGTAGCTGTTGTATACAGAAGATGCTCTGTCTCAGTGTGGTTTGAGAATCTCTCTTACATGTTCTAACATGCTCCAAAAGAACACAAAAATCTTAAAATTTAAAGTGCAAGAAGTGTAATTGGGACATAATCTTAGCAGGTTTATTTGAACAAATAAAAAGAAATACCCAACCTAGAGAAAATCCAGTAATTGTGTACTGCAACTACAGTAAAGTAATTAAGCAGGTAAATCAATTATTGCGTATTATCTCTGCTATAAAATTTTTAGAGGCTGTGGAGACCTGAACGCATTACATTCCGTTAGTGGAACATGTGCTCACTGATTAAACAGCTACATGGTGACAGTAGCAGTGTGATTCATCAGCATTACTGTTATGCAGGTTGTTACAGTGTAGGTTGGTAGGTCATGGTTTTTCAGAGGAATGTGTCTTGATTCTGCAGATGGAGGGTGCGTGCATACCACGCTGTAGAGCATCACATTGCAGATGGCTAATCGTCGTACTCACTTCCACAAGGATATTATGTGTTACATTATGAATTGGTTTCACCAGTACCAATTAATTAGTAATCATCTACAATAAACAACAATATTCAGTCAAACACAACAATCATAGTATATTATTTATTGACCTTGGGCGACATGTTTCGATTCCCTTGGATGATTCCAAGGGAATCGAAACATGTCGCCCAAGGTCCAATAAATAACATACTGTATGATTGTTGTGTTTGACTGAACATTGTTGTTTATTGTATATGTATCGAACATTTCGGGATGGAAACATTAAAATTAGTAATCATTTGATCACTTTTGATATTTTTCTGTGTCAATAATCAGTCACATGTTATAAACCATTTATTTATAGTTGTAACAAAAATTATACACTTGCAATATCATGACTGCTGCTTTCCTTTTCAACATAGTTTCCACCACAACTGAGGAATTCGTCATATTGCAGAACCTAGCTTTTCAGTTCCCTGCTACTAGATGTGTGTGTGTCCTGCATTTGGAACCACTACATCACAGTTGTCTTCATTTTGAAATGTGTGAATGCCAAGGTGATCCTTTAGAGCAGGATAGATGTGGTAGTTGCATGCTACCATATTGGGGTTATATGCCAGATATTCCAAGATTTCCCAGTGGAAGCACTGCAGGGGTTGCAGAGTAGTATTGGCATTGTGTGGCTGAGCAGTGTCATGCAAAAGTAAAACATCTTTTGTAAGAAACAGTGCATTTTCTTTTAATGCCACCTCTTAACTATTCCAGTATTGTATGGTATGCATGTGCATTGGTTGTTATTTCCTGTTGTATGAGGTCCACCAACAACACACCTTTATAGGCCCAAAACACGGTGGCTGCCTGTCACCATTTGCCATGCAGAAAGATGATGTTCAGCACACTGTTGTCAGCTTAAAAAGTCAATGACTGCAACAAATTTGATCAGCCTGAGACCAGTTGTGATGACATTACATGCATTTGAAACTAATTGTTGGACCCCCTGTTGAATTTTAAACTGTAGTGAATTATGGAGGATGTTACCACTCCTAATTTATTAATTAAAGTAACGTGTGACTCATATGAACATGTGAATATAGATCATGTGTAGCATTTGTATTTTCTCCTTGGTTCACCACTTGTACCTCAGTTATGTAGTTGGGGTTTCGTTAAGCCTAGGGAAATGTTAAGGTTTACTAGAAATATGAAGAGGGAAAACTATGTAAGGCAGGGTTTCATATTGAATGCTGCATTTTTTAATGTACTAAATCATTTTATACTCTCTGTGGAAATAATACCACTTTTACCCAAGTTAACCTGTGAAATAGCTATGGCATAAGCATTCTAAAAACTAGGAAAGCAGTTGAGGTTTCTCTGTTTTTTTGTGTATAGTTGCACATAAGTGTGCACTATGTTCATTTGCATTGACATACCATTGTTTTTTAACATGATTTCATTATTGTTTCAATGAAAAGTGTTTGGTTGATGGAGGTCACTGAGAATGGACTGGAGCTGCCTTACATATTACAGTTTTCATGTAATCAGGTTATCATTTTTGTGGAAAATTCGTGGGCATAATAATTTCTTGGAACATTCACCCATGAAACATTGTGGTTAAGGTTGGTGAGATAATTCTGAAGCTAGGGTTTGTGTGTATTGTTGGATTATTTATACTGTGTAAAGCAGGCAGGCATGGCAGAAGGATTAACAGTATATGGTATGTTGCAGGTATTATCGTGGTGCTGTAGGAGCGTTGTTGGTTTATGATATTGCAAAACATCTGACGTATGAGAATGTGGAACGATGGTTAAGGGAGTTAAGGGACCATGCAGACCAGAATATAGTTATCATGTTGGTAGGCAACAAATCTGATTTAAGGCATCTGCGGGCTGTTCCAACAGATGAAGCCAAAGCTTTTGCTGAGAGAAATGGACTCTCCTTCATTGAGACTTCAGCTTTGGATTCCACAAATGTTGAAACGGCCTTCCAGAATATTCTTACAGGTAACTGTAGCTGTTCATTATATATAATATACATGTGCGCTGCATGTGAGAGCTGGTTTGGTAAAACAGATGGTACTTAATTGTGTTCAGTACCCATCTCTTTAATAATAACGCGATTGTAACCTAACCAGGGGCTTCCTGAAGATGAAATATTTTTGTTTGTACATATGCTTTCTGGCTGCTTCTAGTCCTTTGAATGTGTCCAGCAAAGTTGCCTTATCTGCTTCATCTTCCGGTTCTTCTTCTGTCCTGGACAACTGCTGGTCAAATATGGTTTGAGAATGTGGACTCCACATACCTTGAGAGAACTGTTATGTGTTGCATAGTCCTCCAACTGTACGTCAAGAGCTGTCAAACTACACCTGTCATTTTATTCACCTCCAGTCAGTTGTTAGTACATTGTTATTGCTGCTGACATGATCACTTGGAAAACCACAATTTTCAGAGCAGTTCTTGATAGTACCAGTTGGAGTTATCAGTTTCCAGTTTGCTGCTGCGAAGTGCATAGCAGACAGTACAACCAGCATTGTGTGTGCAGCATCTAGGAGCAGTCAGTTCTCTGTCACTGTGACAGCATTTGGAATGCTCTGTTTCTATCATGGTACTTAAATGAATGGATGATACCCAAGTCTAAAGGCAGTACTTGATTGATAGAGTTAACTGGGAAAACAGAACTGTGTTCATGAGAAATGTTCTTTTAGTGAGCAGCACATTTATCAGTGAGAAGCAGGAATGTTTGATATTTAACACCCATTTTCCTGTCTAGTTGTGTATGTTAATCTTAAAATTTACTGTTGGCTATCCAGTAAATTGTATTGAAGTCATATTTTGTGGGAATATTTAATATTCTTAAAGCATTGTAAAAAGGTAAAGCAATCCCATTAAAGGTCTGGACAGGCCCTGAGGGTTCCAGGAGGCTCCCATATTTCAAGACAGTTGGCACATGAAGGTGGTAAAGTTGTTAGCCCTATGCACCAGCCCCTTTTACCCCCCTGGAAATATTCCTGTTACTCATTTCTGTTGGAGGCTCTGTTGACCCCAGGGCCATAGTGCAGTGGGAAGTATTTTATATCAATGAAAAAATTCCAGTGATGCCATCGGAAATTGAACCTGTGACCTTCAGGCTTGTAGTGCAGTGTCTCAACTAACTGCGCCATCTAAAGCAAGCATATTTACCAATTTGAAGTGGCAGTAGTTCATCACTGCCATCAGCGTTACATGCAAGGAGCACTGGTCTACTGTTTTGATTTTGTTCCACCATGATAGAGGTCTCCACAAAAAATAAGACTTTTATTATGGCATTGTTGATTGAAAAATAGACCTGTGTCATCATGTCACAGAGGCCACATTCTTTAACACCTGCCAGTTGTTGGCCGTATTTCCAGTCATTACCATTTTTGAATCAACACTCCTGCTTTCACCATCTAGATTGCTAGCAACAGTGTTGTGTCTTCTAAGTCTGTTGATCCCACCATTAGAATCTGTAAAGTAGTCTGCTCCCAAGGGAGCAGTGATCTTCAAGGCCTTCTTCTGATAGTATTTACATGTGGAAGCATCATTTGCATGTGCTTGCATGTACCATGCAGCAACAACAGATTCCTATTTGTACTGCAGTGAGTATTTCAATAATTTCTTTTGATTGGATGAAGTCCTATACTGGACGTAACTTCTTTCATTTGCTTCACCATTTTTTTACAGTAGTGTTTAATGTGGTTATTGAAGGTCTCATGATGCCATATCAACCCTTTTCCAGTACGTACATCGTAATGTGTTAAAATTTGTTTTGTCACCCACCATAAATGATTTTTTTTTTTTTTAAATCAATATTTCACTCTTTACTTTTCTCAGTCCACAGTGTAATTTGGTCTGTCAAAATTGATGTAAAGTCTATGACTAAAGACACAAGGCAGTAATTCTTGTATCATGATTTGCTATTGACTGGTGAGTGAGTTGAAATTTGATGTCTTTGCTTTTAAACTACTGTAGTCTGTACAGAAACTTCCTTACCTGTTTCAGCATTTAGTTTGGGGAGATATCACAGATGTTGCTAGCTAAGCTGGACACCATTTTTAGTCAGTGTTTCTACTGTTAGTTTGTCATAGCACAAATAAACTAAACTGAGAATTGTAAAGTTGGGTGAATTTCATAGTCATGACTAGGGATATGAAATGTAAATCATGGGAAAATAAAAGGTTGGAGACACATAAAATCAATTATAATATGGCACTGTTTGTACAGGCATTTGGGCAGGACAGTACAAAAAAAAACATGAAATTGTGGTTTGAATGTCGACTGGAACACAGTGATTACATTGTTGTGTATAGCATGTGGTGGACTTTGCAACAGCAGACCTCTGTGACTGGAAAAAAAGGAGAAGCAGTGTGCATAGTCACAGAGAATGTGTCTGGGCAGTGTGTACCCCATATTTGAATACATGTTCATGCTTCGACCAAGGTGACTCCAGTAGTACAGTAGTGTGTTTTGATCTCAGCTGAGAAACTGGCCATCCTGACAGATATTTTGCTGGGCTGTTACCTCAGATTAGGCTGCTATCACTTCTTTGTCCTGTCCAGTTTATTGTTCACTGATCATCCTACATGCAACACTATACAGTGTGATTAATGAGTTATGGATACAACTGTAGGAGATGATTTTCTAGGTCTTCACGATCAACTAACAACATGGGTCCTATTCTTGATGGTTGTGGTGGTACTGGCATTTTTAATTCTTACAAATGCACTCTTATTAATCACATGACCTTCAACATGCTCTGTTCAACTGCCATATGATGGGTGATATAAACAAACCTCGAGTTTATATCTTGCACTTCGTGTCTTCCTTGCCACTGACTTGGGCAATGAGGATGTTAGTCATTGCAGTTTGGAGTATCTTGCTGGTTATGGTAGTAGGTTCATAATTGGGTGAGGTAGAAGCAACATACTGGAACACAGCATGTACACTTTTCACAACTGAATGGTGAGTGAGATGCATGGCAGCTGTGGGTGGGATTTTTGGAATTCGTCTTTAAGCATGTGTGAATGTGAAGTAGATAAAGACAATTTCTTGAAGTTTAATTTTGATGTTAAATTTAACAGGTAATGTGTTTATTATTTTATTCCATGTCTTTTTTACTTAAACTGACATTTTAAGTTTCAAGTGGTTATAACTCTGAATGTATCCATTCAAAATTGGACACATGTTTTGTTGAATAAAAAGACCTAGGAAATAATTATCTACAGGTATATCCATAATTCATGACTCGCTGTTTATAATTAGCATCATTAAATAAACCAGAAACAAACACACTTTCTCTTACCTAAATGGATTCAAACATCCATTGTTGGTATCTGCATTGTTTAAATTCATGTGAATTGTGGTAATCAATGTTAATGAACTTTATTTGGCATGAAGTAAAGTCTTAACAGATCAGTTGCTTTACTGAAATCCTACCTCCATTCACCATAGGACACTTATTTAATTAGTGATGTGATGAATGTGTGGTATGTTGCATTATGAATGCTGTGTAAGGTAGGTCTTCCAAACTGTGTGTCATTTGTATTACACTTCCAGAATCCTGTGTAACACTGCTATCTTGTGTGAACAAGAAGCATTTAGGACTCTGAAAATGAAATTCAAACAGTACATGAATATTGTTTCTGGCCTCTATGTTTGGTAACATAGTGTGATAAATAGGTGAATGATGAATTCCTAGTTTAGTGTACACATTATAGATTTAGGTGTGTAGTAGGCCAGGCTGAATGTTGCCCATGAGTTTGGCAGTCTGGATTTGAGGGATTTCATCATTTTTGTCAGTCTCTTGATGCACATTCAGCAACATGACCTCACATTAGACGGTGGCTACTGTGCGTCATGACCTTCACAGTTTCCTGAAGGTTCACAAAATTGTGAAAAGCAACTAGCTTCATCATGTGTGGCTGTCTGTCTGTACATGTCTGTCTGCATGGTACAACATGGCCCCCACTGGGCAGATATTAATGAATTTTGATATTTAAGTATTTTTTAAAATTGGTCAAGAAAATTCAAGTTACATTAAAATCTGACCAGAATAACGGGTTCTTTATGTGAAGACCAGTATACATTTTTGATCATATCTCGTTCATTTCTTAGAATGGTAAGTGTTTTGGACAGATGTTATAGAGAAAATCAAAACAAACATTTCATGTTCAGTAACTTTTTTTTTTAAATTGTGCCATTTATGAGATAATGCAGAAAAAATATTGTAGAGCCAGACAGGCCATAGATGGCTATATAGAACATGCATCTTTCATGCTGGATACCTACAGCTACAAAGTGGCACTGCGAATTTATAATACTTATTGCTTTTCCACTGCAACAACGGTTGAATGAACGCACGTCTATTTTATGTTATATGTACATTGCCAATCTTGGTTTTTACACAGTGTTGTGCCAAGTGTTGGTGATGTAGGCAGCAAACAAGTGTGGTAGAAAGGTAATATTTTAACAATTAGAGAGTTGGGGCTACATGTTACGGCATGGATTTAATATTATTTTGTGATAAATTTTCATTTCTTTTTCTTGTGATAAAATTTTTGTCATTTTGCATTCATGTATTGACTTACCTTTCTATAGATTACACATATGGTATTAGCAGATAATGCCTGAATTTCATTCTTTTCTGTTGCATGGTAGCTCGATCCTTCACAGCCTAACTGTAGGTCGTTGCATGTTGTCCACATATTATACACCTGGACGTGATAATTTGTGATTTGAAAGTGCACACTCAGATTGTTTCCTGGTTGTTACATATGTATTGTTTTACCAGACCTTTCTGATTCCAAGAAGGTGGGATACTTGGTCAGTACAGTGGTTTTAGCTATGGGCTGGACAGCAGCAACATACTTTCCTCTTTTCTGAAGAGTCCAGCCCACTTCTGGGACCCTCACAGACTCCTAATCCGTGGGAACTAGTAATGTTTTTTCCTGAGGTACAGCAGCTGGGGCATGAAACTAATCACTTACCTGCAACTAGTGCTGAGTTTATGGATGAGTGGAACTATACCTCCACTCCCCCATATCATGCACAGGGACAGCTTTTTTTGACTGTGTCCTGTCTGTCTGTGATGGCTTGCTTGTCAGTATCACAGGTACGGAGTCAGAATGGATGCAGCTGCTCCCTGTAAGTCAGTTCCAGAAATAGGCAGTCACAAATCAATAACATTATTGCATTTCATTTGATGCCACATGGTCTGTGAATTTAGTGTTATTACATAAACTGCAATTGTATACCTTGGTATTTTATGTGAGGCTGGCGATGCAGAAAGGCAGTGTGTACATGTGTTTTAATTTTACACGCAAGGTGTAGTTGTTAACTAACTATTGGCTTGGATGTACATAGAGGGCAGAAATTGTTCAAGCTTGAGAGGTAGACAGAAAATGTTGCTTTTGAAGAATATCACATAGTAATTTTAAATTAAAAATTTGTTACCTTGTTTGGGGGTTGGCTGTTGGAGATTGGCTGGAAGGATAAGAAATGTGTCATTTGAAATAGTAATTGAACTGAAGTACATTGTTTGTTTACATTGTTTCATGGTTATATTTTGGCTTTTTATCATATTATCCTTCCCAAAATGAAATAAGTGTCCTAGTGAGATCACCATGGAGTCTCTGTGTGCCCCCCATTCCATTTTCTGAACTGGTTGGCGATGTTTCATGAAACTAAAGATCATGCCACACATGTTTTAGTGGACATGGTGGACATGTGAACTTGTGGATGGGAGTGACACTAGTGCCACGTGCTTTTGGGTTCTGAAATGATGTATAGTAATGATGCTGAAAGAAATTGCAGTTTTACTAAAGTACTAGGTCATAAACATGCATAGAGATATATGTGCAGTATTATCTGTAAGCCAACTGTTGACATACATTGAGGTTATACTTCACTAATTTAATGTGCAGAGAATTTGTATTTATCTTATTCACTGTTACTGTTTACATTAGGAATGGAGTGTGAAGTTAATATTTGAGTGCTTCCCATTGCATCCATGAGAAAATTTTAGTACACCTTATTTTATTTTGAAGACATTCTTATGTTTTGTTTTTTGTCTGGTTTTTCCGTGGCAGAAATCTATCGGATTGTATCCCAGAAGCAAATCCGTGATCCTCCTGAGGGAGATACGATCAGACCACACAATGTTGAGCAGATTGATGTGAAGCCAACTGTGAATGCAGACAGTGTTCGCAAACAGTGTTGCCAGTGATTTGAAAACCAACAGGTTCTGTACAATTGAATTTAGTTACAAAACCTTCAGAGCTAAAAAAAATAATGTATTTGTATTTAAAACGTTAAGTGCATATAAGAAAACGTAGCTCTTCTGTGCTCTTGAAGTAAGATAGGATCTAGGATGTGATACTACTTAATATGTTGCACATGTAGAATATTCTGATTGCATAACATACCGATTGCTTTTGCATGAGTATTGTGTTATTTTGTACTTTATGCTGTGATAGTCTGCTAACATTATTTCTGCTTTATTGCAGTTTATGTGAGCATTAATATTCATTTCTGATACTTCTGCATGTCAGAAACCCAAGACTTAGAGCACATAGCACCATTTGTATTTAGATGCATACTATATTATAAGTAATATTATTAAATTATAAAACATGGAGAACTTGTAATATTGTGTCAAATCACTGTGATAAAAATTATGTGTGGCATGACAGTCACATAGCTGTGATTGTTGTGACAGTGAATACACAGTTTTCAGTGACAGCAGGTTCACCACAGCCTAGAAATCAGTTTAATTTTTCGGTTGAAGTTTTTTAACTGATATGGTTTCTGGACTGGGGGAACTGTATAGTAATCATACTGCTTTTCTTGGGAAGTACATAGGAAATACATAAGTTGATTTACATTGTGATAAAATAAATTACTGTACAAATTACTGTACATGTTGAGGACTTCATTTATTTATTGTTTAATAGTGAAAGCTTGATGGGACTCATGGTTGCTTCCCTCCTGTGTTTAATCTACGGATTACTGGCAGCATAAATGTGCAATTGGAATATTATGTTTTAACTAGGGCAAGTGATACAGATAACTTATCAACTTATCACATGTTAGTCAGAAGGCTGAATAAGTTTGGTAATACAGCACTTGGGACTTTTTACATCATAACAGACTTCATTCTTATCTTACATGATTTCCTTCCATATTCAAAGTATATGAAATTGGTCCTTACCCCAAGGAGAGGTTAGGCAATATAAAAAGGATTTATTTTGTATGTAAGTGTGTCATGGTGGGTGTTAACAAAATTGTAATTATCAGGGTTATTCTGCATGGTGTAATGTCCCAGTTCAGCATGGCACATTTTCTCCTCCCAGTCACATAAGCATCTATTGGTACCAGTTCAGTTACGCTGAAGGTGGAGGCAGCATGTTCATATAAAATATGAGAACAGACTTGTCCCTCTGTGTGTTGTAAGAACCCAGAAGATGTTATTTAGCAAGGGATTATGTTATTTAGCAAGGGATTGGAATCCCAAAGTAGCCACTGATGGCCAGGTACTTTCCACTTTAAATGCCATTTTTGCACATGCAGAAATCCACTGTATTTCATACATTTTTAAAGATAAAACATTGAAATAAAAAGTACACATTTAAGAATGAATCCATCTACCCGTTCCACAAGTTTGAAGAAAATCCGCCTATTTTTATGAAGCTGAGTTAGTTAATTTTATTTTATTTTTTACTCTAAGTTTCATTTTCTAGATTTATTCTTTCCAAATAGCTCCTGTTGTGAGTGGAGACCCAGTGCTATAAAATTTGGAGCTAACTGTACATTGTCATCATATTTCTTCAGATGTTGTTTAGGTTTCAAAATCACAGTGTTTGGGTTTCATGGGTAGTGCTGGCTCATCTGGGTGCTGTAGGGAATGATATCATATGCAAATTGTGGGGGAGGAAAGGAATGCATACTTGTACAGACATTTATTTCTATGTTAAATGCAATATGGGACCAGAGGCAAATGTCCTTCATTCTCTTGAAAGAGTGTATACCAGAGAAACACAAGCTGTTTGGGTTAAAGCTTTACAAGCTATGTGATTCTATGGGATATACTTACAATATGATCATGTATTTAGGCAAAGACAGGAAATGTGCACCTACATCCATGATAGCTACACATGCAACTGTGACAGGACTTGCAGTAAGGATTGAACATGTGGGACACAGGTTGTACATGGACAATTTCTTTTCATCTCCAGCATTATTTGGTGATTTACATACTAAGACTGCTGCAGGACTGTTAGGCCAAATAGAAAAGAGGTGCCAAAGAATTTTGGACTTCAGATAAAATTGAAGAGGGGTGATCTAAAGACTAAGGTGAAAGGTAACTTGACAGCCATTAGTATGTAAGGACAGATGGAATGTAAACGTACTGAAGAACTTGCGTTCTCCACCATTGGAGGGTAGTTTTTGTGATGAGCATGGAAAAGCCATGAAACCAGCCATAATACAGGACTATAATAGACACATGGGGTATGTAGACAAATCTGACTGAGTGACGAACTCGTACTCTATTAGCAGACAAACTTGGAACTGGACAAAGTAGCTGTTGTTCCATCCTCTGGACCTAACCATTCTCATCAGCTTTATCATTCTTGCCTCCTGTGGTTCAAAATTAACACACCGACATTTCAGACTGACATAAATGAGGAACCTAATACAAGAGGGGGGGGGGAGGGGGCCTTAAACCTCAGACTACAAGAGACGAAGAAGACAAACCACATCCATGAA
>Ga0123352_10005528_pt1 | contig 19065 bp, 10 predicted proteins | sample TergutLab28metaG_FD_89700 | JGI IMG/M metagenome (GOLD analysis project Ga0123352, IMG submission 89700) | Labiotermes labralis P1 segment gut microbial communities from Petit-Saut dam, French Guiana - Lab288 P1 | ecosystem: Host-associated > Arthropoda: Insects > Digestive system > Gut ... | reverse complement strand
TTTTTTGTTTTTTTTGAAAATTTAAACTTCTTTTCCGCCTTCACAAAAACCCCCCCCCCTCCCCTTCCCCGGGCTAAAAAAAACCAACCCCTTCCCCCCCCCCCCCCCAACTCCTTGAAGACTCATTTTAATATTACCTTCCAATCTACACCTGTACCTTCCAAGTGGTCTCTTTTCCGGAGTTTTTCGCACCAAAACTCTGTATGCATCTCTCCGAATTACATTTGGTGTGGATCACAGCTCATTAAGCTACTTGTTATAATCTTCTCCACTCTCCTGTTACCTTGTCCCTCTTAGGACCAAATATTCTTTTCAGCATCCTTTTCTCCAAAACCCTCGGCCAGCATTCCTCCCTCAATGTGAGGGATTGGGTTCCATAACCATACAAAACAACAGGGACAATTCTATTTCTGTATATCTTCATCTTTGTATTTTTGGATAGCAAACTGGAAGACAAAAGATTCTGCACCATATGACAGCAAACTTTCCCTGAGTATACTTAACATTTTATATTTTACAGTTTTAACATTTTAAATATCTGAATACTTGGCATTGTACTTCCACATTTGATGTATTGTTACTTGTACTCCTTTGTATTTTTGACTCCTTGAGGATGGCGCCTTAGTACTGAAACATGTAGGAATTTTGTAAAACTTGTAAACAGCTTGTAATCCCATTATATGCATTTGTTGGAAAATGTCATAGATTGTAATAATAAGGCTTGAAGTTAATAATATTAAACCCACTTCCGAGGTACACCTGGGGCTATGGCAGCAGCTCATTTATTGCTACCATGCCTCCTTACTTTCTTACATTATCCTTCATTGTCTAGCCCTTTTTCTTTGCTTGTCAGTATGCTCCATATTTCCAAAGTCATAATACAAATTGTCATCATTTTACACAAGTTTTACATGTTGTCAATATCCCAGAATTTACAGTGTCAGTGGTATAGTGATTGATGAATGATAAATTGTAAAAGATTTGGAAGGAAGATATTGTAGACTAAATGGGGTACTATGTCAGAATTTGTGTGTGGAGAGACTGAAGAAAACCCCATAAAAATCTGTCAGTATAGCCAGTCACATCCAAAATATGAATGGTCACTTCTAAATGCATGTCTAGAGCATTGCCAGTACACCAGCCTGCTCATAGTCCATGGCCAGTTTAGTCCACTTTTATAATCTTATTCTCACTTGAAATACATGAACATAAGTTCACTTTATAAGGGCCACATAGCTGTGGATGTTCCTTTTTGTAGTTTCATTGTGTGTGCATAAGCAGCATGGACATTTTCAAATGGAGGTTCACTTTCCAGTAGTACTCCAGCTAATGCATTATGCAGTCAGATGTGCATGTGCTATATCATACTGTTACTTCACAGGATTTGCAGCCACATTCGCCAGACCTTACTTCACTAGGTTTCCATCTGTGGGATTATATGAAAAACTTTGTGCCTGAAATGTGAAGTAAATAGACAAGAAATTATTTCAACAAACTTTTGATGCTGTATAACACATGAATGATCTTGATGTACGTAAGGATACATGCGGCATAGTCCAATGAACTTTAGACAGGCGTTTAGAATATATGTTGAATTAAACTGTACTCCAGTAGCTTTCTTCAATTCCAAGTAGGATTTTGAGGTTTTTGCAACTCTGTACTTGAGAATTCCATTCTCCTATGCCAGTAGTTGACTGGATCCCAGTATTTCAAAGCAATGTAGTGTCCTCATGTTTAAGAGTAAAGGATCAAAGAAGAAGACAAGTCACACAGTGTTATATCCCAGAGGAACAGAATCCTGCATCAGTAGCTTTGTAACCTTTGTGAATCACACCTTTGTTCATATGGCATTTGTGACTGGAATGATCTCAGGAATTGGGTCCTAAATTATTGATGTTAAAGTCAGTTAACATCTTCTGTAGTACAGTAGTAAGCACCCATCTTTTCAGTCATGTAAGTGGCTTCTGTTCTCATTTTCTTTGGCCAGAACCACATATACATGCACAGTGTCCTCTTGTTTAGCTTACTGCTTTGTGCACTGATACCAAATCCCTATAAATCAGAAACTCTCTTGTTAAGGAATAGAGTCAGTTGATTTTAAGCAGTTTTTATAGTATGCACTGTTCGTATTTTCAGGGAAACAAGGGAGCAGTGACTATTCGATTGAGTATATATGGCTGCTCTGTATGCTTTGTGAACTGCCACCTTACTCCACATGATCATATGCTGCAGGAGCGTATTACAGACTACAACAACATCGTCAAGAGCCAGTTGTTTCGTGTAAAGGAGACCAGCAACATCTTTTTCCACGAGTTAGTTTATCAGTAGTTTGGTATGACTTATACGTATGATTCAGTACAAAATGTGTCAAGCCCTTTAGTTGTTGCTTTTATTCCATAGCTTGTAAGTTCGGTTTGTAGGTTATTTAATGATGTTCTTTCCATTGCACCTCATATTTGACCTGTCTGTCTGCCTGCTCACCCAGTTTAAATCACATGACATTTATTTCTGTGTGGTACATTAAACAATAAAGTGTGTGGAATAACTTAATGAACTGTGAGAATGGAAAGAAAAATATTCAGGAGTAAATTTCCATTATTTCAAGACAACTTGCCATGCGTAAGGACATTTTATCAAGATTTGATTCTAACTCAGGAGCAGAAAGACAACACTGAGTGCTTTGATCTAAGGTAGCTTATACTCTAGGCGAGTGTTTCTCAACCGCTGGGCCACGGCCTGGTACCGGGCCCTGGCATCAATTATACCGGGCTACGAGAGATTCTCCTGGAATTGATAATGAATTTAAATGTAATTTTATATTTGTCAACATGCCACACCATACACATAAGTGTACTAATACTCTTTATGATTATGCCATAATTAATTAATGTATGAACTTAAAAAAAAGTGGAAAGGTACTGACAAGTAAATCTGTTGGGACCAGGCCCTCGTCTTATGAAAAAAGAATTTACCGGGCTGCAGTCTCACAAAGGTTGAGAAACACTGCTCTAGGCAGATAATAAACAGTAAATATTAAGCTTACCTTTCTTCACTATGAAGAAAGCTTCCCATAGCAAAGAACTACTGCAACCTCAGTCTGAATACCTGATTTCTTGGTAAAGATTTGAACTGGGGTTCTGCTGGATAGGATACAAAAATGCCAGCGACTACACATTAATGTTGATTCAGGGTTAAACATTATGTTTGTTTCAGCTATGTGTTCTGGATTGGTGACTTGAACTTTCGACTTGTGGAAGGTTACAGTTCTGAAGAAACAGAACGTCTTGTTAGGAAGGGAGAACTGATTAAGTTACTGGATAAAGATCAGTTGCGGCAAGTGATGTCAAGTGGTGAAGCTTTCAGTGAGCTGTCAGAGCAGCTACCCACATTCCCTCCCACCTACAAGTTTGAATTCAACTCCTCAAGATATGACATCAAGTAAGTTACTCCATAATGCAAGATGTTTTGGCTGCATGAGAGATTTCTTGTGACAACTTCTGGGATCATGCTATGACGCACATCACTGGAACATGTTTCTGTTAACCCCAGTCCATTTCACATCCTTATAACATATAAGACTATCATTATCAGAGTCTGAATCTCCCCCTTTTTCTTTTAGGCTTTCCTTTGAATTTTTACTGTGTGCACCCATCATCCATGTATATATCCACTTCTGTGATTGTCATGTTACACTTTCTTTTACCTTATGTGAAAGCCCTCTTCCAGTTTCATTTTCCAGTCATGGTCACTCCAGTTTACCTGTGTTCTCCTGTCTTTGGTTTGCGTTATATTGTATGTGTCCATTCATATAGCTTGAAGAAATTACTCTAATCTTGATTGCTGCAATATATTCTAGTAGTTAGCATGCAAGTTGCTATACTTCTATGTCAGAGATCTCAGGTTTAAGTCATATTATTTGTAGCATGTATTATTTTTTTGCTTGAATTTCACTTCTCTCTCTCTGACTAGCTTGATACTTGAGAATGTGCAGTATATCAGAGCACCATGGTGTCAATTAGCATTAAACTGTTAAGTCCCCTCTGCCAGCTGTCATCATCCTGGTATTTTGGCTTGGCCGAGGTGCACTGGTGTCTGTCTCAGAAATGGACTTCTAACTTCTGAAAGGTGCCCAAAAGGTCAAATAGACCACACATAGATGTGTTAACCTGCAACACCACAGTATTTCTTGCAAACATTGTTCTTAAATTCTGTGTCTGTAATTTATTTTACTTATGCTTCTCAGCATTCTGAATTTTATGTAGTCTGTTGTGGTCCAAATATGTGTCACAGCTCCACATAAAATACACTGTAATGTGACTCTACAAGTCCAGTTAATTTTATTGTCCCCTGTGTGCTGAATTTGAATATGTTAAATGTGGAAGGGCATTTAACATCATGCTTGTACTTTCATTTGACAAAGTTTTCCATAGATTCAGATTACACCTTTGGATAGTAATATTACCAGTTAAATATGGATGTACTGTAGGTGATAATTATTGACCTGAGAAACAAATTTTACACCATGTTCACGAGACTCCACCATTGCACCCTGTCGTTAACCATTGCAGTCCAATCTGTGTCTTCACACCCAGTTTTTTGAAGGTCCATTTTAATATCATCCTGCTATATGTGCCTAGATTTCCCATGTGGTTGTTCACGTGCGGTTTTTTAGGCAAAAAATTTGTAACATTTCATCTGTCCCTGTTCATGCTGTCTTTCCTGCCATTCTATGTGCTGTAACCATAATAGGTACAAATTGTGAAATACAACACTGAATGGGTTTAAAAACTTGTTGTTGCCTTCTCATTTCAGGCGCCGCCCATCTTGGACTGACAGAATTTTGTACAAAGTGAATGCTAATGTGTATGAGAACTTAACACTTCATACAGAGCAAGTGTCATACCAAAGTATTGATGAATATGTTCAGAGCGACCACAAACCTGTTGTTGGGGAATTCATAATCAAGGTATTCCCCTGTCATATGGAAGATCCACGGTTTTAGATTATGTACATATTTGTTGAGTGGGAAATTAACTTGGTTTATTTTGGCATTACTTTTTCCAACAACTGTAAAGGTGTCCCCAGGTTTATTTTATGATGTATCCATTCAAAATTGGATTCTCATTCTAATCACATTGCATGGTATTTTTTTTAGACCCCAATAATGTGAATGTGTATCTTATACAAGCTATTTTAAATGCACTTTCTTTGGCTTTTAGTATCTCTTTATCTGTCAGAGCGTGACTTTGTTTTTGTCATGATGTTAATGAACATTACTGACTACCAAGCATTACATCATGGATATAGAGATAAATCCAGGATATACATCACATCCTTTATTACTTAACAGTTGTATAAAGGTTCCTGTTTAGTGTATAGCATAGTAAATTTGTCACAGATGTGAATAAGTTCTCATCTACAGTCCTGGAATGTACATTTACAAGTAATGTACGTAAGTCTTTCAGCGTAATTAATTTTACTGCTATTTTAATTGTTTTAGTTCCTGAAAAGTGTGTGTAGTGTCATTTTAATTTCCCATGATTTCTACCAGCTTTTTGTGTTGAACTTTTCATATCTGCTCATGTGTACTCTGACACATTAGTAACCATTTTGCAAGTGTCATTTTAGTTTTCAATGTTTGATTGTTTTTTAGCCAGCCTTCCCCACAAAAGCACTCTTGTCCAATGAAATGGTATCAGGCCATCAGGATAGCCAAGGAATTATTAACGTTAGATGAGCATGCTATAATGTTCTGCTACACGTACAGTGCCTGTCTTGTTATTTGATTAATCTGTTACCTGAGTGTGCTGTTTACACTGCCCTTTTACTAAAATTTGCGTGTATGTCAAGGCATTACGTCAAAACAAAAGGAAAACAAAGCCAACATACTAAGGTGCCATTAATGATGTCATAGGGAATTGCATTTCCTTGTTGAAAGACATACAGAAATCTTTAAAAGTTACTTGCATGTTACCCATAAAATTGTGCTGTTGCAGGTTTTCAGTGATTACTATGAGCGCATTGTTAAGTTCTTGCCAGTTGAACTATGGTATCTGGATGAAGAGAATTCAGTCTCCTACACTCTGTCTGGAGATGTAGAGCCTACCGTCTGGGACTGGATTGGAATTTTTAAGGTACTGATTTTTTGGTTGAAATTGCTGGTTCCATCCTGTGGGTTAAAATGATGGAAGTGTGGAACTGGAAGTTGTATGTAGGAATGTAATGGATTTAAAAAAATAAATAAATAAATAAATGAAATGAAATAAAGCAGTCCAGTTTACGAGAATATCAGTCATATTGACTGCGTGGATGAATGACTATGGGAACTCTGCATATTAGAGGTAGAAACGTTAGTTACATTCTGAGATGAGTAACAGCACATGCTAGCATATATTCCCATGGAGGAGGTAAAAACTATTAATGGATGCAATGGAACTTTAGTTGGGCAGAAGACATACTTGTAATTTTTTCCATGTGTAAATTAAATAAACGTATACCTACAGATGTATACCCACCCACCCTTGCAATTTATGCCATGCTTTGTTGTAGGAAATTCAGCTGTACACACCATTAACACAGGGATAAAATATGATCTTTCATGTTTACAGAAAAGTGCACACTGTTCTGACATAAAAATCGTCAGCAGTGTACCACCAAGTACGATGAATGAAAGGAGCACTTTAAAGTATCTAAGAAAGATACTTAACTACACGTCCCTCTTACTCCATGGTTTAATTTTGTTTAAAAATGCCTCACAGACCTAAAGGTTTTGGAATCGTCTAGTGTAAATCATTAGTGTAACTTATCTGTTGCCTAAGAATTTACTAGAACATTTAAGTATAGTGGTTTCATTTGTATTTACGTATGTGTTTGTATTTTATGACTTATTCCACGTCCTATAGTCATTCTTAAAAAAACTTTCAAATTCATTTATGGTGTATTAATGTGTGTGTGTGTACATGCGCACGCGTGCATTCATGGGTGGCCATGGATACAGAAATTGAGGCTTGAGGTAAAACAACATTGCCAGATATGGTAACTGGATAATGAGGCAAAGGCTGTGCTCCTGAACAAGTGACTAGATTACTTGTCCCTTTCAGTAAGTAAAATGTAGGCATTGTTAGTTTTTTCCAAAGCATTCAATGAAGTAAAATCCTAGATATGCCTCTGGTGTAAGACCAACCCTGAGACAGATGGATAATGGCAGTCAAATATAGTACTTCAGCTAATTGTCTGAAGATCAGTTGGGCCTGCGTACCCATTTTTAGGCACGTTCACGTAATCATGAAAAGTACAATGACCTTCATAATGTTTGTCCACCCATCTGTCTGCATGTATCAGTATAGCTCCCAATGGAAGGATTTGTCTGAAATTTAATATTGATGCTTTTATAAAAATCTGTCAAAGAAACACAGATTTGGTTAAAACAGGCAATATATTGGGCATTTTACAGGAAGATGTATGTACATTTTATTGTTGCTGGTAACAATAATTTGCCATAAAAGCCCTGTCTTCAACTGAGGGATGGTATCTGGATGTTAGTCCTTCCATATGTTCATCTGTCCACGTTTATCAGTATAATGCCCACTGGACAGATTTACATGAAATATGTTATTGAGACTATTATGAAAATATGTCTAGAAATTCCATATTTTGTTAAAATCAGTCAAAAATATTGGACACTTCACATGAAGACTTAAATAAGTTTCATTGTTACCAGCAACATTTTATCACCATAAAAGTGCTGTCTTCAAGTGAACTGGCATGAGGCTGTTAAGATAGGTTAGGAGGCATAATAACTGTGAACGTGCCACATTGTGATGTTATCTTGTTAAATTATGACTGTGTTTTCAGTGGGGGTTCACAAGTCTGGATGACTACCTTTGCTACGTATATGCTGCGAAGGGGACTGTCAGTGGAAATGGTAACTCAAGGGTGAAAAAAGTGGTTTTCCCAGACACAGCTGTACGAGAAACTGGAGCTTATCACCTGTTATATTTTAGCTACAATTCAGGGAGTGTTTTGGGAATGAGTGAAGCCTTCGAAGTGTGCCGTCGTGACAATGGCCAAGTAACACAGTTTGTTTGTAGGGATAGATATTGAAGGTGGCTTTGTGAGCTACATGTAATAAGTCATATTTATATGGTGCTAAATTATTACAGGGACTGTGCAAAAGTGATTGTTTGCCATGGCTGCTGTTCTCAGGTAGAGGATATATATATATATATAATTTTGTTTTCAAAAAAGTCTCAATTTTTGCCCATACACTGGTATGCTAGTACTGTGCACTCTTATTAGGAACTCATTTTTCCTTGTGAATGATTTAATTTCTTGCATTCTGTGCTTATCTTTTGCTTGTGGTTTTCCCATTTATATTTTTGCACTTTGTAACTCTTCTCTATCTTGCTTACAAATTCCTTCCTTCTCTTTGTTTATAAATTTCTCAACTTATTGTGCCTCTGTCCCCATATTCATCTTACACTTCTTTATGTCCAGTGGATAATTTTTTTTTTCTTTTTGTTCAGCTGTGCTTTCCCGTTCTTCTTGTCTCCCCACACCACTCCAGCTTGTTTCTTTCCACAGTATTTCATTTATATTCGCTCTTTTTTTAAATTCAATTTTTCATCTGTTTGCACACATTTATTTCTAAATATCCAAAAAATTAATTTCTGCTGATTTGAATCTCTCTGATTTAGAACTCCCAACATGCAGCATCTGAAAGTAATGTTCTTTTAAAATACTGCAAGTGTATAACTAATGCTGTTTCTTGCATATTCAGTTTGAAAACACCAACATCTAGGTGTGCACTATTGGGAAAATCACAATGGATCACTTGTCCCTCTGTTCATGAATGCAGTGTTTTTAGTATAAGTATACTCAGAAGTAATGCAAGCTGACATGTGAGTGGCCATGTTTGTTCTTGACAAATCTCTGTCGTTAGAACCAATTAAAATTTTTGCGTACTTATTATGTCAATTTCCATCTATCTTTCAAGTGAGCATGCTGGACAAATAGTTCATCAGAATAATTTCTTATCTGTATTAATTTGGCACCAGAATAGAATTCTAAAGCAACTAGAAAAGTTATTTTACTATATGTAATAATACCAATCAGTTGCTTGTAGGTAGGAACTTATTTTAATGTGTTTCATATCAACTCAGGGCATGCATTTATGAAAAAAAGTGCTTATTCTTAACAGCCTTCATTCCTTTATGTGCAACATCCCCATTGGTGTGTCAGTCACAAGTATTCGCTACTATTCACACACACACACACAATGCTTTGCTTTACAATTGTATGTTACTTGGCAGCTAGTTTCTTCAGCCCTGAGTGTGGGACGTCAGGCCATTATACAAGAACACACAAATGTATACAGAAACCCTATGTACTCATAAGGTTAGAGATCTCCCCCTTTTACAATAACAGTGCATTAAAAATGTATGTAGAGAGTATAAGGGCATTGTCTAATTACAAGAGGCCTAAGGATATTTTAAAAACTCTATAAGTGTTTTTAAAAATTTTTAAAGATACCAATTACAAGTGATTTACAAAAAATGGAATAATATACATAGTGTGTCAACTGTAAGACTTTTAAAAATATACTGTACTGTGATTGTGAATATTAATATATACTTGTGAGCCTTCATTCTGCCAGTTTTGTGTGTGTGTGTGTGTGTGTGTATAAATACACACGAGTTTTGGAGGTCACTCTTTGTTGTCGACTTCATGACGTTATGGCACAAGTCCGATGCACATTCCGTTGCATGCTAAAGTAGTTTACTCACAACATTCTATTCTAAAGGGATGCATCAGCATATGTTTCTTACTGCCTTCTAAAGTGTTACATTGGCACACACAACTGTGATGTTCTACATTGGCACACACAACTGTGATGTTCTGTATTTTGAATAACATGGCTGCAAATTTTTTATTTTAAACTTAGAGGAACCTGTACATGAAATCACAACAACATTTTGTGTGTTGTGTGAACTAGCTGGTACAGGTCGCAGTTCTGGTCTTCACAATCAGTTAAACTATAGATCAGGAAAAGTACCTGAAAATGACATGTCCATTAGATTAACAAAGTTGTTTGTATTAACCCATCCTACACACTTCTTATTGGTTGTGTGCAGAAACCTGAAGAACTCTGTTTTATTTATATCAACACTCAGCATGGAAAATTACTAGTACAGAAGCTAGCATATTGTAAACAGATGGGAGAAATAGCTTGTAATGTTACACTAATGTTTGTAATCATTTGCATATTCAAAATAAGGGAGAAGTTACCAGAATTATGTAATGTTGGTGTTACATCAGAAGTGGAGAGACAAGTGTTGAAAACAATTTGCCACTCTGCAAGACTTTAGATTCTTACCGCATGTGACTCTGTGGCTTTGAAGGTACAGTTTTCTTGAATGTTCTACCATGTAGTCTGGTAAAAATGTACCAGCATTTTAGAGGAAAGTGTCGACTTCATCTTCATTATACAACACAGATTTGTGCCAGAAAAATAAGGCTATTTTGTTCCTTGACCTTCATTTTTGTCTTGCTTCCTCCTAATTCCATAGGAGAATGACAACTCCTATCTGTCAATATGGATTACATATGTGCAATGTTAAATATATGAAATAATATAAAAGAGCAGCTGTAAATACAATAATGTGCATGCTGTGGCTGGTAAAGTGTTAAAATGTTATTGTTTACATACCTTTTTTAAATGCCAAAAACATCTTAACATCATACCAGCCAAAGTATCCAGGGGCACACGGTGGCACAGGTGGTTGAGGCACTGTGCTACAAGCCAGAAGGTGGTGGGTTCCTTTCCCGTTGGTATCTTTGGAATTTTTCATTAACATTATCCTTTTGGCTGCACTTTGGCCATGGTGCTGACAAAGCCATTTGACAGAAATGAGTACCAGCAATATTCCTTTGGAGGTAAAGGCAGCCAGTGCATAGGACTGACGACCTTACCACCTTCATGTGCTGATTGTTTTGAAATCTGGGAGTCTCAGCCTCCTGGAACCCTCAGGGCCTGTCCAGGCAACTATAGGGATAGCTTTACCTTTTACATTATAGGTCTTATCCTGAAAATCAAAGGTTGTGAAGTAGGTAGGATCATCTTATATTCAGGTTAATATATATACCACCATACCACAAAATTTTCCTGCATGCTTTATTGTTCTGCTCCGAAGGTCGAGGCAGCACACTTATCCAAAATTTTGGTAAATTTTATGGAACTGCGTGGTGTCACACACCAAGAAAAAGGATTCTTATTTTATGTTATCACCATTTGTGAAACAGGTATTCTTTACAGTTATGATGCACATTTCTGATGTCTAAGAAAGGATCGATTCTTCTTTCAAACTTTGCAGATTAAGGCACATTTTAGGTTCCTGCTAAGAATTCATAATTTGAATGTGAAAATGCATTGAAAGCTTGGAAGTAATAATGATGTTTAACTGTGACGTCCCATTGTGCTGTAAGTAAATAAACATAAGACAGTATGGTCGGCAGTACATTTGTTGTGCCATGTTGAGCTGATGATATGTGTGATATCAAAGAACAGGCTTTATGAACGGATAATCTTAAAGCACACAACTTTGTTAGTTTCTGTCAAGTTTCTTCCTCAAAAACATTCCTCATTCTTGTACTCTGTAACTGTAAAAGGTAACTGTTTTGTACAGGTATGTTAATTGTTAATAATCGATCACACAGTAGAAACAGATTTATCATTTATTTGATAATATATCAACCAACAAATGCACTCAATGAAATACAACTTATGACAAGAATTAATCTCATATGTGTTTCAGCACTGGGGTGCCATCCCTAGGGAGTTTTTCAGGTCACAAGAATAACACCCAACACACTAGTCTAGGTATTGTGTTGTCATCATTACTTACTTATTTACTTACTCCATGGTGCAGAGTCCTTCTTGAGAAGCTAACTGGTTTGCAGCTAGTCAAGAAATTTCCCGCATTTCACGGAACCTGAAGGTTCATTGCCGCACTCACAAGCGTAAGCCACCTGTCTCTATCCTGGGCCAGTCCATATACCCACATCCCACCTCCTGGGGATCCATCCTAATATTATCCACCCATCTACGCCTAGGTCTCCCCAGTGGTCTCTTTCCCTCTGGTTTCCCCAGCAAGACCCTATACACCCACCTTTCCTCACCCATATGCGCCACATGCCCAGCCCATCTCATTCTTCTCAATTTTATCACCCGCACAATATTGGGTGAGGAGTACAGATCATTTAGCTCCTCGTTATGCAGTCTCCTCCGTTCCCCCGTTACCTCGTCCCTCCTCGGTCCAATGTTGTCATCATCGGAATGATTAAAATATTAAAATTCTAAAATACATAAAATTGATAAGCATAAAATTACAATATTGTGATATTAAAGCTATGTGATAGCCTTTCCAGTTACAAGTTCATATCGTTGTATACAGACTTCTGTGGGAACACCCACATGGCAGCAATGTGTGGGCTACTGTAGTTGTTCCATAACAACCATACAGTATCATACACACGTCTTGATCTTTGTGATCTGAAGAGATCTCCTCTAGATGAAGTGTTTGGTGTTGGGCGGTGTAGTATACTAAAGAAACCCAGTGCTGAAACACGTAAGAGGTTAATACTTGTAATAAAGTGTGTTTTACTGAGCGTATTTGTTGGCCAGTATATTAATTGTAAGAATATGCATGGAATGAATAACATAAAATATATCATGTTTAAATTTTGTAATTCTGTTATCGACACCCATTGGTAGTGTGTTACTGTAAATAAACACATCATAACTGAAAACATCGGGTGCATTAAATTTTGCCCAACTTTATACAAGAAACACTTACATAGCTTGTGTGGCTGTTGTATAATTTAAGAATAGTGTTAAGAATGAAAATTCCACAATATTCTGTCTCTTACTGGTTTTATGTAATGTATTGCAAGAAGAAGAGAACTGCATATTTCGGTGTAGAACATATATGGGTGTGTGTATGTATGTATGTACTAGAAGGTCACAGGCCGCAATATAACTCACATTCCACGTAGCAGCATGAGGCATCTCCTGGTATTTGGCTGATGTACTTAAAATGTTAATATTTCTTGTATGTGATTGGAGTGTGTTTGTCTATATTCTGGTATAATGTCTTGTAAAATATAGATAAAATGAAGTGTATGCTATATGTGCTAGACTTTTGTTATCTAAGAAAATCCATCATTTGATTTGCATGTCTGTGTGTGAAACATGCAGGAAGTTTCTTAGTTACAAATACTTAAGGTTTTTAAGGACAGTTCAAAATTATATATTTATTTAAAATGTTAGCTGAGTAAAGCAGAATAGATAGACAGGTAGTAGTAGAATGGCAGGTTTGCATTTTATTTTATTTTTTTTTAAACACATTATCCCCGTTGTGTACTTGTAACTGGAGTAATTGCTTTTTGCAGGACTGTCCCACTTCTGCTGACATATTGCAGTAGATTATGCTTGGAAGGTCATTTGAGTCTGAGGCACTGGATCAGTCACTATAATTTATATTAACTTCAGATTTTTTGGGGACGAGTTTTCCATTCTGGCTCATTCCTTCTGTATCTACTTTTATGATGGTGCCCCATGCTTCTTGCTTCAGGGTAAAGTGTTTTGCTCTTCTGTTGGAGCTGAAGCTTCATATGTATGTTTTCTTATGTTGTCTGTGTTTTGTTGTGTTACCATGAAGTCAGCTTTTTTTGATGTTTTATGTCTCCTTTTGATGATTTACCTCATATTTTGGTCCTTAAAAAGATCATCACTGATTTATGTATTCTTTTCCTTTCCCAAATTTTAGATGCAGTCAGCAGTTTGGTTTTCAGTTACATTGTGCAGTTTCATCATCATTTCAATTCTTGCCTTGTTTCAAGAGTTCTGTTTGTTGTTTGGATTTTCACATTAATTTCCTCTTTCATTTTACTTTTTTAATAATTATTTATGTTATTAATATTCCATTGCAACTCCTGTTCTAATATTTTATTCTTTAAAATGGATATAAATGTAAACTATATCCAGTCTCTGACATGATGATGATGATGATGTGGATGTTGATGATGAAATTTACATTCATATTGTTAGGTTTTGGATAAAAGTTCTCTGTTCATAGTGAATGTGGGTAACTGCAAATATGGATATTTTTTAATTTGAAAGTGGGAGCCCATCTCAAGACATTGTCACTAATGTAGTAGCCTGTTTTATTGTATATAGTGTGGACATGCCGTGACTTGTTACAGTTCCTTGAACCTGCGAATGGTGCCTTCTGTAGATACTAGTTTAATGCATTATTCTTGCCGAGTTGTTGTTTGGACTGCAGGTAGTTTCACTACAATTTAAGTAGTTGTCAGTAGCTCAAGGTGTCTATATGATCCTTTATTCCAACATAAGAAGACAATTTATTCAGCTCAGATACTGAAGGCTCAGGGTAGAGACATTGCAGATCCATGTGCATTGTATTTTGTTTTTATAAGAGATGTGGTTATTAAATAATGATACATTACACACAGCTCCTTACCATCAGTGGTGATCACCAAACCAAATACTAGTTACTGCAGCATCTTTCTCCAGTCACATGCCAAACCACATGTTTTTACACTGATGTAGTATGGAGTGAGGGGAGCTGGGATAGTATAGTTGGTATAGTGACTGTTAAGGGCTGTTAGATCCAGGGATAAAATCCCAGCAGGGGCAAGATATTTTTCTCGTCTCTAAATTGTCCAGATCAGTTATGGAATCCACCCAGCCTCCTGTTCAGTGGGTACCAGGACTCCTTTCCAGTGGTAGGCTGAGGCATGCAGTCGACCACACATCTATCTGGTGTCGAGATTAAGAATGACTGAAGCTGTATCTCTCCTCCCCTATATGCCTTCATGGCATGGACAGGGACAGCTTTACTTTTACCTTTCTTTAGTGTGGATTAGTACTTCATGTAAACACTTGTAACTTGTTGCAATCATACTATTAAAAACTGAACAGTTACTAAATGTCAGCTCTAAGGAAGTTGAAGAAATCTGCCGCTGAAATCTTCAGTTCATTATATGAGGTGTATGGAGAAGGTGGCATACTGTCACACGATGACTTAAGGGGTTGCTTTAGGGCTTGGAAGGCTTATTTGGGGCAGCACGTAACTTCCCACTGAAATTACCTTGAAAGTGATACATGTAGATACAGTAGGCATTAAAAAACTGTGTGTTTTAAACCTTTAAAGACCAAGACTATCCTGAAGTACGTTTAAAGATACAATCTGTACTGTGCAGTAGACACACTGCATCTCGGTTATAAAAACTATTCTGTTTATGCTATGTAGAGAGATACTCATTGTTTGTACGAGATCGATACAAATATACTTTGTGGGCAGAATGTTTTTATTATTAAAACTGATGGTAACTTGAAGTAGCCACTGGGACTAAAGGGGTTAAACTAGTCTTGTTTAATGTTCACACCTCATATATTGTAGGTGTATAAAAGTTTAAGTCCAGGTGTTATACAATAATTATATAAATATGAGATGTAAGTTTTGTAGAGTTTTACTTAATGCATCAAAATAATTTTATAAATCCAAAAATAAAGGATCATTATGACATATTATGCTATCTCAAGGAAAGTAATAAGAGAAGCAAAGAAATTACATTGCAGTACTCTCTAAACAAATTCAGTAAATAAAATAGAAGGAGCATGGAGTGTTATTAAACAAGAAACTGATCAAATTCAAGTATTTGATAACATTTCTTCATTATGCTGGGAAAATGGGAACCTAAATGATACCGAGGAAATAGCATATACTTTTAATAAATAACTTTTTTCAGTAGCAGAGAACTTAAATATTGATTATCCAGAGATAAGTTCAGGCATGAAATTGTTACAGTAGAAGTATTTAAGTAATATTATGGAGATGAAAAGAATCCTTATAGTGGAATTGGAAGTGATAAGCATAATAAGGTCCTTCAAGCCAAAAAGTTTGTCACGATATGATGAAAGTTCCAGTAGGATTTTAAAACTTGTGCATCTATAATAAGTAAACAACTCAGTCATAGATTAAGTAGCCATTAAAATCTGATATTTATCCTGCGAGACTTAAGTGTTCAATATTTAAGCCCATATTTAAGAAGGGTGATAAAATGAAACTGACAAATTATGGCCTTATATCATTACTAATTGCATTTCCAAAAATCTCTGAGAGAATATTGCAAGTTAATAATTTATTAGTACCAGAAAAAATTCATTTAGAAAAGAAATTTCCATTGAAAATGCAGTTTTTACATTAACAGATAATATTCTTCCTGCTGTTAATTAATGAAAGAAGGTAGGGGCTGTGTTTTGTGATTTGGCCAAAGCATTTGATTGTTTCAGTTGTAAAATTCTTATAGTTAAATTATATTATTATGGCATACAAGGAGTAAACACTGACTGGATCTAATAATAAAAAAGCTGATGCTTGAGAAATAATACTACAAAACCAGAAACCGAAATCTAACTGGTATTCCCCAGGGATCAATTTGGCGACCTTTGTTTTTCATACTCTATATTAGTGATGTTCCTCTTGGTATAAACCCAATCTCAGCCCCCACTGTTTACATGTGGTACAAGTGTATTAATTGCTGGTAATTATTTATAGGATTTGTAAAAGAGGTCTGCATTTGTGTTGAATCATATGAGTAAATGGTTTGTAACCAGTCGTTAATTCGTATATTTACAAATGACATGTATTAAAATTTAATCTAAATTATTTCCAAGATAATCCATTTCAAGCTATCTGTGTAGGTAAAAAATTAAAGAAGTAACAAATACAATTTTTTTTTGGTTTGACAATTGATAAACATCTGGATTGGAAGAGTCATATTGAGCAAATAATATCCAAATTTAATAGTGCCTGTTATGCTGTTAGATATGTGTGTGTGTATATGTATATATATGTATATATATCAATTTAGTGATGTAGACACACTGTAAGTGATGTACTTTGCATATTTTTATTCTATAATGAATTGTGGAATTATATTTTGTGCTAATTCTACAAAAGGGTCATTCAGTTACAGAAAATATTTGTGAAAAGTATGATGGGAGCACGATCAGAAGTCAACCTGTTTTCAGAGCATTGGAAATAATGGTTGTACCATCTCAGTATATATCATCTTTAGCGACTTATATAGCAAATAATAGGGAATATTTGAATTTGAAGTTTTCTATGTATGGAATTAATACAAGAAAAAAATTACAGCTTCACAGGTCAATAGCAAACCTTACGTAATTTCAAAAAGGTGTGTATTGTGCCAACATATAAATTTTTATTGAACTCCCAGAATAGATATAAAAAATGATAAGAAGCGCCTTGTAGCAGAATTGAAAAGGTGGGTAATTATTTGACCCTTTTATTCAATTAAGGAATTTTTAGATTACAAGCATGAAATAAATGTTTATGATTACTGCTATAGGAAATAAATTATGAACCCAATGTTATACATGTACATGATTTTTGTCTGGTTGTAATTGTTGTCTTTATGACTAATGGCTCCTTATATATTAACCTTTTACTGTACCACAATGTGTTTCATATCCAAGTTTTCTACAGCACAGTGATGGATCAGTGGAATGTGTGTGTGTGTGTGTGCTGAAGCATAATACAAATTTTATGAAGCACTGACTGAACCTGTCAGAATATTAGTTTATCTTGTACTACAAGAGGTTACTTCATTTTCAGTGTTTATTATGCATGACCAGGGGCATAGCTGTAGGGGGAGGGGATGTGTGTGGACGCCCTGGGCAGCAGATTCAAAGGTGGCTGCCAAATGAATATTTTAAATGAGAAATTCTGATCTTCTTGGGCCCAAATCTTAGAATAAACAGCCACATAAAAGGAAATACAATAAATAATTGTGATTTTTTATAAAGATGTAAAATGAGGACCATATAATAATTACTTACGATTATTTAAATCAAAATATTCCTGTAATGAATTGAATGAATGAAAAAAAACATTTTGAAATGTTTAAAATTATCGGTAAGTGCCTTTATTGCAAAGGGAAGACTGTTAAAGATCCTAATACCCATAATAAGCGGCCACTTGTGAATGCGGTAATGAACCTACGGGTTACATAAAATAAGGGGAATTTTTTGACTAGCTGAGAACTGGTTAGCTTCTCAAGAAGGACGCTGCTCCATGGAGTAAGTAATACCCATATAAAAGGTTACTTTTTGATATGTTGATAACCTAGAAAACGGCAAATACAGGTCAGTACTATGGGTGGTATCATACATATGAACTTCTGTATTGAGATTGGAGCGGACCTATTTTTAGTTCTTTTAAGATAATGTGTGCGTGAAACTCTGATGCTGATACTGGTGATAATTCTTATATACTTCTTTTGAAGTGGAAAAATGTTGGTATTCGATGAACAGTTCCCCAGAAGATGAAGCCTCAACTCATTGATGAGAGGAAGTAGGCGTGATGTACCATAATTCAAGTGGCAGTCAGCATAAAAGATTTGATAGTTCTTATCGCATAACAGGCCCTACTTAATTTAGTAATTGATTTAGGTGGGTATTCTAAATTAACATATTTTCAATAGTTATACCAAGGAATTTGGTATGAAGAATACTGGTAATTGTCTTGTGGTATCCAATTTGTATGTCCAAAGTGGGAGCATTTCTGGTTTTAACATGAATAAAGATTTTTTTATATTTTATGACAATAAGTAACTTAAAAACCAATTAAGTGGTTGTTTAAAGGTCTCAACTGTGTTTTTTTCAAGGTCTATCAGATTGGAATTTGTTACAAGTAAATAAATAAGTAGAATGCGCAACCTAATCTACCTTAATGACCTAAAGAGCAAAATGAGCAAATTTAAAAAGGGTAAAAACTGCTGTTCTAGTGAGTGTTGTACTTGTTCATATTTAATATACAGGGTGTCCCAGGAGGAATGTGCAAGACTTAGGGAGAGTGTTCCTTATGTTAAGGTATACCGATATAACCCAAAACACCTATATCCAAAGTTGAACGGTTACGGAGATAATGGCCTGAGAAAAGTGGGGGCTTCTTGCGG
>Ga0123352_10005525_pt1 | contig 19066 bp, 12 predicted proteins | sample TergutLab28metaG_FD_89700 | JGI IMG/M metagenome (GOLD analysis project Ga0123352, IMG submission 89700) | Labiotermes labralis P1 segment gut microbial communities from Petit-Saut dam, French Guiana - Lab288 P1 | ecosystem: Host-associated > Arthropoda: Insects > Digestive system > Gut ... | reverse complement strand
GGGTGGGTAGAGGTATAGCTCTACTCTTCCATGACCGCGGCACTAGAAGGGGGTGAGTGGTCAGCAGCACGCCCCGGCCGCACTTTACTCCCAGGAAAGACCCGGTACCCATTTTACAGGAGGCTGGGTGGGCCCCAGGGCCGGTCTGGACAAGCGGAAAATCTCCTTCCCACTGGGATTCGATCCCGGACCGTCCAGCCCGTAGCTCAGTCGCTATAACGACTTAGCTACCCGGCCCACATTCCCATACTAATAAAACAAATGTTATGCGTGGAAACGTACGCACAAAAATAGATGGATACATCGAGGCAAGCATATGTACGCGCGTTATTTTAACATATAAATGTAACTTTTAAACATATTGGCGTATTTAAGAGCTTAAGAGTTTTTTGGCCGGGGGGGGGGGTGGACATTGGTGCACAAGCAGAGCTACCCTTTGCTGTTTATGTCTGTACTTGTAAACAATAATATTTAATCAACTGAGACACCAACATGCTTCTGGAAGGCAGTCCTTCTTCTGCGAGAGGCATGAAACCATATTGACTGTATTCCATATTTCGTCGGGAACTAGCACGAGAATAACATTTCATATCCGAAACTGTAACAGCACAATACTCAATGTATTAAATTTATGAAGAGAAGATAGAAGTAGATCTGAACACAGACTCTAAGTCATATGAGGAAGAGAGACTTTTGTATGCATCTTCTATGGAAATGTTTGGAATGATGAAAAAATATCTACCCACACATTCCATAGGATTTATCTTCACATCCTTCAGATGCAACATTCCCGTACTGGGTTTCTAAGACGGCTTCGGAGGAATTTCCTGAAATTAATATTTAAAATTAAGTTTATTGTCAAGTAAGTTTTATATACTCCGGCGATTTACACTTTGCTAAAATTAACACAGTCTGACAATAGAAGAGAACTCACGGCCCGCGGGATATATTCTGCCCGCCAGGCAGTTCTAACCACTGTGAACAATCTGTAGAGCACTGTAATGATTATTATTAGTTTCTCTTTCAAAATTTTATCCTTGAAAATTTTTTTTTGTGTTCAGATATGTGTTCTGTTTACCGCGAAGTTTGCGTTGTGTGGAATAGGAAACACAGTAGACAAGAATAGCTATCTATACTGAAATTAGTCAGATGGTAACAGTTCAGCACGTCAAAAGATTTTCCGGCTTTTTCAGAAGGAAGCAGAAGGCTCGTTACATGATCGCAAGAGCACGTCAGCAGACCTTTTCCAGAGTTATTTTACTTCGGTCTGCAGTATCAAAAGTTTTCTCCGAAAACCTGGAGGTAAAACGTTCGAAAATGTTGGGGTTAGACTGAGGATAATATTAAATATATTCGTTTGCAGTATTGAGATTTTTTAAATGTTACAATAGGTGGTTATGTGTAGTAATCACTTGGCTTTAAATGTTTAAGCGAAATACGGGTGTCATTGTTGAATGTCGTCAGTTCGACGAACAAAAGACACAATGTGCACGTTTCTGTGAGCTGTAGAATGATGACGTACTTTCCAGCTTTCCCGCTCTCTCAGTATGAAGTTCCTCTTATAAGAACACTCGCTTGCTCCTACGAGGTTCAGAACATGTTTGTGTTCATGCGTATTCAGGCGTATTTCCGTTTGTGTTCACACATATGGATTGTTCGTGTCACGAGTGTGTTGAATCCACACTTATATGTATTTAATTTCCGCGACTGTAATACACCTTTTAACTAAGCCTGTTGCTGTAATAGATATCCAGTATCAAGTCTGTAATTTGTTCTAATCTATGGCAATGTACCACAGTTCTGATGAACTTTGACACTTTTTCAAAACAAGACTGCCCTCACGTTACATATCTTCATTGTTACTCCTATACAACTTGTCTGCTTGAGATAGTGTGCACATTAAACTAGCAAACATAGTTGAGACAAGAGACCCTTTTCTGTCTCGACGCAATTTTGAGGTAAATAATGTTTTGAGCATTTGGAAAGACGCTGGAAACCATCCATTATCACTTCTCGATTCGAGCCAGTGGCCTCTGTCAGCGAATATCTGGGAGAGTTTTCCACCTTATTTCTGCGAAACTGTCCGATTAAAATTTATATGTTCCATATTAGTGCACTGAGGAATATTAACACTTAAGTAAGAAACCAACAAATGCAGACTGATGAAATATATTTTATCACATATTATTCGCCGACATGTTTCGGTCGCAGCAGCGGCCATCATCATGGTGTCATTCAAGAATGCAAACAATGTACAACGATTGCACAAAATGCAGAAAGAAATGAAAGAAAAGTACAACAGTGTCATTTCTTGTTACTCGTAACTATTTCGGAAAGGTCTGAATTGTGTTTAAAAAGTATAGGATTCAATTTGTAGAATTATGTCCCTAAAATCTGTTCCGGTACGAAGGCGGGGGTGGACTGAAAACTATTGTTCTCGAACGTGATATTCACACGAGGATAAGCAGAGAGAAGAAATCCGCTAAAAGCTACGTGACACCAGGGGGTGATGAAGGACAAATCGCTTTGCTTGAAGTTTTCCCCAGAAACGCGTTTCTCCCCATTTCCAACACTAAACAGAGCGTCTTTTTCGTTCTCGTCAGCGGTCTAGAGCACAATACTCACCGCTCGCTTTAATGCTAAGAAGCGCAGACTATAATATATTTATTTACTGCAATTGGGTTGTTACCCGGTGGCAGTGGTTATTTTACATGTAAACAAAACACGAAATTGGTTTCTACTAGATTAAGTCGGGAGGGCTACATGAGGAGCGTGTGGTGGCAACTTGGAATCTTGGGAACCATCTCAGCATTTGCTTATAGACACACGGAAACCAAGAAAAACCTGTGTCGAGATGGCCGGTCGCATATTAATGTGTTGCTTATGATTCTCAGAATAAACAGCGGTTCTTCCCTTCAAACAGGATTGGCCGATTGGTCTTGAAAGTCATATAACATTGTGTTTTTTTTGTGATTTGCGGAAGAACGGACTGCTCGAAAAAAGTTAACATTGATTAGTGATGGAATTATACGAGTGTCCGGTTACTTAGGGGGATAATCAACGGCCTATGCCTGTTGGATTTCAGATCATCCTGCTAAATAGAGCATCCCACTTGTTTCTGTACAGTTTAACGTTTGGAAGCCTAAAGTTTCCCTATACAATATTACCAATTTCAGTTTACATCTATGTAAAAACACCTTCACTAAACTACGTGCCAATCGGTGAAATATATTAAGAGAAAAAATCATTGTTTATTTTGTGAATCGCACAAGAAACGTAAGTACACTGTGGGGAAAGGGCAGTATTTTAACCCTGAAATATGTGATGTCTTTTTACCACCGCTTTTTGAAGGGTTACTTCTTTCTACTTTCGTCTGCCTCACCTGGTTAGTTATCGCACGTCAGCGACGTAACGGGAATGTATTGCACAGGCTTCAAGTCAAACTATTTGAAGTTTCCTAATGCTGAAAACTTGTTACTGACACCAGGGTCACCTGTCAGTTGAAGGATATTGAAATATAATCCAGCCCTGGCGCATTTATTAGAGGAGAGCGACAAACTTGTCAAATATGCTGTAAAGACTAAAACTTCTCTGACATCAGAAAGATCGATCTTGAGATTTTAATGATGTAGCCTACGTCTTCGGTAGGCTACCACACAAGCAAAACAAGAAGGTACGGAAACAATTGAAAACTCTCCTTCAGAAGTTTGTTGTAAAGATAGTGAATATCATTGTGATGGTGGTGGTGGTGGCGGCGACTGCGGTGGCGATAATAGGGGTAGCAGCAGCAGTATTAGCATCCTTCCACCACGGAGGCTTGCGTTGACTTCCAGGCCAGTCCGTGTGGAATTTGTGGTGTACAGCGTGACGCTAGAACATATTTTTCTCCGAGCAATCGAATCGTCCCCTGTTATTATCTGTCTACTAATACTCCATTCACATTCGTTCATCTGTCACCGACGCTGTATGTGAATGTACGTAATGTCCGCAGCTGAGAGCGCACTCAAGTTACACACTTCCCTCTCGTCAGTACCTTAATATATTTTTTAGCAACTTGGCTGTTAGCTCAGCACGTTAATAAAAATAATGAAATTATTATTTTATAAGTATTATTAATGTATTCTTTTCATTGAAGTTTTTACGTTACTGAGCGACACGAATACAAATTTTGCATGCGATGCACGAGGTATGGAAAATGAGGGGAAGAAAAAATGCCTTTACGAACCAGAGCGGATCCAGGCATCTGCGTATCGGTCTGAACATTGTTCTATCCTCGAATTTCACTTGATCTCGTTATACGGCTTATGAGGGGTCGAAGAGAACCAAGGGAACGCGATGCCCCCGTAATGGTATATTCCTGCGCCGCACCGTGATGAGAGATTAGCAGCGCGGAACTGCATTGTCGTATCATCGACTTTTCTAGTTGATGGCGTCACGTACGTATCTGTCTGCAGAGAAAGTTTATAGACTGTGTCATCCGTCGCCATTATTAATGTAAACCCGCACTCTAATGACGCAGGCCTAATGTTTTCGTCATAGCAGTAAAAACTTTGATTTTTCATTCGAGTTCGTTTTTTGAAAACAGCAGCTATGGTTATTATGTGTCATCGATTTGCAACATTACTTAATGACACAGTAGCAGTATTGCTTACTAAGGAGAAACAAATCCCACAAGACACGGCTAGACTTATATTGACTGCAAACTTCGGACTGTAGCCTAAGTCTGTGTTGTAAGATAGATCTTGCAACACCAATGGTAATGTTTCATGTCCGTGTCTTGTGAAAGAAAGTTATTGTCTTGTTTCAGCAGAGGTACAGAAGTGGTACAGCAAAGCTTGTGACATGTGTAACGTTCACACATTTGGACGAGATTGTGTGAATAAAAAAGTGAGGTAGTTTTCAATCGGTTTATGTTTGTGCTGACAAAAAAGTGCTAGTTATTTCTCATCCCTTTTTCGAAATGGCTGGAAAAATATTTCAACCAAGCAAAAGGACGTACTAGGAGGCCGGAGTACACTGTATCGACAAGCATTTTCATAATTTTTGCTTTATCGCATGTGATATCAGGGCGAGTAAAGAAAATATAATTCGTTCGGGTGGGCCAAGACTGAAATTGTTAAAAAAAAAAAGCTTTACTGGGAAAAGCTGAAGGAAATAATAATTCGGGAGACCTATACGTAGATGGGGAAGGTAATGTTCAAGTGAATCTTACAAGCACAATTCGTGCGAGTGTGGACAGTATTTAAATTGCGCAGGGTGGGGTCCGGAATTGAGGCTAGTGAACGCGGCAACGTACTTGCGGGTTACTGAAAAGCGGAGCCGATCGATTGCGACTGCCTTAGTAAGATCTCTGTCCCATGAATAAGGGCAATCAGATATGAAGAATTGGTACAAATTAATTTGGAGCCCAGATATTCCACTCTCCATACTGTAGTTTTCTGGATTATGCCTCTGTGCAGTACCTTATAGGGGTATCACATTTTGGGGGAACACACTGCCCCCAATTCGGGATTGAAGTGAGCCATTGTCCCCTTTTCCCCATACCTGGCTCTGATTGACTGACCCTATTCATCATGACACGTTTCTTTTCCCCGTTCTTTCATATAACCGGTCACTTCCCCAACATGGCTTGCTGCAGTTCTGGAGGTGCTCGCTGTGCATTCTCTGAAACACGGGTATTCATCTACCAAAGGGTAAGTTTGCGTAACCGACAATAAAACAGTACCAATCTTTGATACTATGAGAATCTCATATGTTACACGGTTTATTCTTCTTAAATTCCTGTTATTATACTAAGGCTACGGAAAGAAGTCCCATGGATTGACGCCTTCCGCGTCCCTCTCTACCCCTAACTTTGCCCCCCAAGTAATTCCTGTACACCTGTCCGTTCGTCCAGCCATTTCTTTCGCACAGATGCTAACTGTGAACACCGAGTGATAACCTTCACGACGGACAAGTGCGATGGACTTATCTGGCCAACGGGACGTGGAGCGGAGTACCACAGCAGACACAGCGGAGGAAGCCTGGCGTCGCCTTCCGAGCCATCCATGTCTTTTCTACTGCGGCCTCAGGGTGTGACAGTGTATTGAATAAATTGAAAGCTGAGGTTGTGTTATAATTAATGAACTGCACATCTGCGTAATGTCTCGTGTCCTATCCTTTTGACTGTGATATAATCATACTACATGAGTTTTGAATTTTCTGTTGTGCTTAGAGTAGAAGTAAACGGGTGAGAGCCTGCTGTGATTTATACATATTGAACGGTGATGTCTTCTCAAGTGACCAGATGTGATCACAGACAGTATCAACGATATTTTCATGAAAATTAACGAGAATTGTTTAAAGTATAATTTTCATGTAAAGTTAAAGTGATCCCGTTACAGGCCCGGTGTGGCCCAGAGGGTGGGTAGAGGTATAGCTCTACTCTTCCATGACCGCGGCACTAGAAGAGGGTGAGTGGTAAGCAGCACGCCCCAGCCGCAATTTACCCCGGGAAAGAACCGGTACCCATTTTACAGGAGGCTGGGTGGGCCCCAGGGCCGGTCTGGACGGGCGGAAAATCTCGTCCCCACCGGGATTAGATCCCGGACCGTCCAACCCCTAGTCAATCGCTGTACCGAATGAGCTACCCAGCCCACGTATAATTTTCATATAGGGTGCAGAAATAAAATACTCTGCTTATTACCTACTTGATTACGCTTTCTGAAATGTGTACTACGTTGTTGTTTATCACCAATAATAATGACACTCATTTCAGTGACCAAACACGATTGCGTTACATTCATATATATGGCGGACGCGTTATTATCAGACGTGACTCTGAACCTGTTGGCATTGTGGTTGTTTTAATGACAGTGTGGCTTCATTTCGCACGTGACTGTAAGGCACTGTGGACATGAACATCCATCCTACTGTTAGTATTACTTCCTGATTTTCGACACAGATCCTTTAAAAACAATTGTGTGTTTTGTTCCGCACAGTACAGGATGTCTTGCCATTATTTCATTTTTTCGCTCTCATCTTCCAGTCTTCACATCCTATTTTATGTACGCTACTGTATAAAGGCCTATAGAAGGCGCTTCTCGTATGCATGAGGCAAAGAGTTTACTACGGCGCCCGCCCGCCTTTTACACCGAAGTGTCTTCAAAATTTTCAAAGACCATAAACCGTAGCCTTATAAAGAATATATAGGATAAAGCTTGTATTTTATATTGTGCCAAAAAATGCGAATTCTCTCGAGAGAAATTTGGTTTTCATGCAGTGGCATGGGACGCCGCGGTTCTGTGCGATGGCGCAAGTAACTAAGGCACGAAATATCACGTCGTGCCATGCACTGCCTAACCTGTCGAACTTGTGACGAACACTGCTACTTATTCACTCAGGGTATAGTGCAAGGTTTCCCATTCTAGGATCCCCGGAGGGTCTTTGAAAGTTCCTCAGCTAAATTCGGTACGTTAAAACGCTCCAACGGATATCGTCCTGCCTGTTTTATAAACAGTAACCTCCTTTTCTGTAACGTAGCGTTGTTGGAGGCACTTTGCGTGTCAAGATGACAGTATTCTGGGTTTGGACACTATGTCTTAGGTGGACACCAGCGTTTGGGAGGAACCTGTATACCCATATTCACTCTTCAAGTGGAAGTACGTAACTCAATTCTGAAGATGGACTGAGCATGTTCTTCCGAAACAACTTACTACCTCCATTTTTCAGGATTAAAAAATTTTCAACGTCTACCTGGAAGGCAGTGCTACAAACCTGAAGATTGTTTCAGCATGTTCATCTGAAAAGCCGATATCATTCTACAAACCACGGAGTTCGTACCTCAGAAGAGTATTACATGAACCCGTGAAAGCCTTCAATCGCACTTTTTTGTGTGCTTGTAGGCACTGTTAACGGTTTGTTATACGGGGAGGTGAATCAATATTGTATACACAGCTCTTCTATGGAATTGCATAAACTCACTATAGCGACAACAGTCATGAGCTCAGATTGACTGTTAAGGACATCGTAAATATTTCAGGTACTATGAATATTGTACCAGAGCTGCATGTCAGGCATCTACAGTAGCCTAATTGTATTGGTGTAGCAGTGATCGATCGTGGACAAAGTGATATCGTTATGATTTGAGAGAGACGGCAGTGATTGAGCGAACGGTGTAATAGTAATCAGTGTTACGTGTCTGTTTGCTCAATTACAATTGCTGCTTGTTCGAAACATATACAAAAACACCACCCCCCCCCCACACACACACACACGTTTCTGGAATCAACGTCGTTTCATCAGGACATTCATCCAAAATGTACGTATATTGTCATGTATCATTTCAGGATAGAGGCGCTCCCACCTCACAATTTCGCACATCCACCATGTTAATATTAATGATTTCAGTGAAATAAAATGTGTGGTTTTGGGGCAGTCTCTGACGACAGCATAGTGACCAATTTCGTGAAAATCGGTGAAGGGATAGAGAAGGTGAAATAAGAACACACACACACACAAACCCACACACAAACCCACACACAAACACACACACAAACCCACACACACACACACACACACACACCAACCCACCCACACACACAAACACAAACACATACACACACCCACACACAAACACACACACACAAACACACACAAACACACACACAGCGTAGTGATCTAATAAGCCTACATTTTCCCTTCTTAGGAACAAATGTTGACGAAAACCGCGAGGTACGTGAATGATGATGATAACGACGACGACGACGATGATGATGATGATAAGGATGATTGCGTCCATTGTGGCGAATAGTTTAGGAACCACTTGCCTAGTAGTGTGTTTATACGCATGTGAATATTGTGCATAAACATGTTCAGGCTATACGTTTGGGATTCAATACAACATTTCTTGCAGATCAGTAGAAGAGCTGCCATTTCGGACTAAGCGTTTATATTGGCCACGTACCGAAGACCTGGGGTTCTGATCCCAGTAGACTTTAAGGAATCTTTCCTTTCATATCGATTTATATTCACTGGGCTCAACTTGTATTGCATTCAACGAGTACCGTAATTTTTGTTACGTATTCTACAAAAATTGATCATATCATCAAATCACAAGCTTCTTACTTGTAGTTAACTTGAAGCTGACAGCTTTCGTGGTATTTCGGTAGCTGTGTACTGTGACATATACATTTTATATGGCAGTACAAAATGAAGGTGGTGCTGTGGATCGGATTAGGATAGCGGCCAGTGGTAGGATATTTAGTTGTGCTATACTCAAGAAAGTCACCATCAATCACTGTATAAGTCGGCACAGCTCTTATGCTCCTTGTTGTTGGTGTTTTTGTGGCATGTTTGGGCTCTGTCTTACACATCAACAGGCAGAGAGGCTGCTGTTAAAGCGACAACGAATCTGTGTGCTGCGTGAATGCAGGGAATTCTTAGCCAGCCGAGCAACTACCAGCTTTTCACGGTGGAGCGCACGTAAGTAGGTTAGTGCCGCTCTACTGATAGCCTGTATCCAGCAACGCGATCGTGAGACGTGAAGTATGCTATAAATCATGGCACGTGCTGTAACACGGCCGCATCATTGTTACGATGGGCCTAGCCCAGGATTGCGTCAGCATCGTCTTTGTCACAACAGCCCACCTACGCGAGTCGTGCTGCTTATGGGGAGAGGTCTGGAGTTGTTTTCTATCCAAACAAAACAGTCGCATACATTTTGAAAATGCCATTCGTTGTGAGAAGCAATGCTGAGTTGCAGTGCTTTTCTACTGATTTATGTACTAAGAAAGGAATAAAGAACGGGCACAATATCGTAAGGTCGTGTCATAAAGCCATAAGAGAGCAAAAGAAACATTTGTGTGTGTAACCTTGACCGTAGATTTTTTTTTTTTACCAGGAAGACCCGGATTAATTTCTAGGGCAAACCATAAGAGACTTGCTGTTAATAAATTTGTTCTTTGGCACATTTTTCTCCGAGTTCTGGGGTGGGCGGGAGATTTCCTCTCATTCTACCAGTGCTGCTTTTAATCTTATGGCCATTTGGCGCTCACATTGCCTAGAACTGTCTTCCCTTCTTCCGAGGAAATGACCCAAGAAAAAGCAAAGAAGCTTCTGAGATCCGAGATCCTCACGGCAGTGACGTTGAAGATTATTGCCTTCCGGGATGTGACGTCGTGTGGCTCGTTAGATGTGTACCGTTGTTACAGAGGTACCTACTGCCTCCATCGTCACGGAAGAGATTTAGGCAACAGGTTTTTTTGAAACGTGGAAACGTCTGTGTCAAACTACCCTACGTCACTTATGGTTGTTTTTTACAAGACGAGACCAGTACTGACTATTTACATACATCTGTTCCGCTAGTGGAGATAGAGGAATGCGACATGACAGTCACTAACAAGTTCCCAGTCTACGCTGTCATTGCTGTTGTTAAGTCCTGAACATTTATTCCTTCCAGAATTGTTAGGTAGGAGCTGGGATACCGTGTTGATAGGCCTAAGCAAAGGTTCTATTGTAGTTCCATACAAAATTTAATTTACCTAACTGGAATAAGTAAGGAACAGCGCCTAGGTACACCACTGTGACAATCTAAACTGTCGCTTATGTAAAACATGTGTTTTACTGAAAGATTTGTTATTTACTGAAAATGAAGTGCAGAACTGTAAATAAAATCCTACAGGGAGACAGCGTTGGATCTTACTTAGAAATTGTAGGTCCTCTAATTTTGCGTGCGACTAAGAGTTGAAATAAGAAATCAAGTTATACTAAAACTGAGGCCATGTAAATTTTCCTCGTATCAGTGTTAAGGGATAGGCTATCGCCGCATTAGAGGTTCCGAAATCGTGCTCTGGCTCATGCATCGTCTCCCCCCTCTCCAAACAAAAAGAACAGAAACAGCTCTATTAGTGTCAGGTCTTGTGGTTACAATTTCACAAGCGCTCGCTTACAGGGTTAGATTCACCTCGAAGCTGGAACGTAACCTGCAATGAAGAAACTTTTTGGGGAAGTACACACTGACAGCAGATCCACACAATAAGCAGTTGGAATTTGAATTAGATCTGACACCAAACTATTATTGTGACAAAATCACTTGAATGATAACATCGAGAGGAGGGGAGGGGAGTGTACGGTTTGTTTACACGTCGCCTTGCCTTTCAGACAAGTCCTTCGATACGTATGAGAGACGGGCCGATCTACTGATTGATGTAGGTGTTTTGATGTTACAGTTTTGGCCACTGGAACAGTGTTTGGTCTCACAATACGGCGAGACCTCCTGGAATACGTTTTCAGTTACATACGGGACTTCCGAATGTTAATTTTTGTGCCAGTGTTTCGTCACTCCTAGCATCGTCCTGCAAGAGAAGTCACGCAAGAGTGTCATAATTTTTGGCTGGTGTATTCTGAAGTTAGGGCTGATGGGAGACCAAGACCCTTGTTGCGAGGATAATATTAAAAATAATTTTAGGCAAATAAAGTGTGCGGCTTGATTCATACTGTGGTCACACTGAGGTTCAGCTCAAGGAAAGCTCACAGTCTTGGTTTAGGTTGAGCAGTGTTGCCAACCTTCCTTCCGTGAAGGAAATCCTAATCTAATTTTCCTTATCTGTTCTTATCTTACCTATATAATTGTTTATAGACCAGAAAACAAAGAGATGGTCGGTAGCGCACGGAGATTACTCCAATAATGCCAGTTGCTGGATATATATTCCTGCGATAATTCGAGTCTTATTTGATGCTTTTCGCAGAATTTCAAAATGTTTATATGTTCTAAGATTTATCGCGGAACCCCTGAAAATATTTTTCGGAACTCAGCCTCTAAAGATTTGGTAGCATTCGCATTAATTTGGGGTTAGGTATTCTACCAAACTACATTCGCCCTGACTTTACCATACCCAGCCGTGTGCGTAACTGCTGGTATGAAGGATGTATTTAAAATACAGGCAAAGAATATGTTCCTTGACCGTGAGCTTACCCGTAGTGTGAAACAATTGCATGGAACGAGTATTAACATATTCGATTCTTCGAAAGTAACTTAGCGGTGTGGCCACTAATATGAAGAATAACAAGACCGGCAATATTTGTGTAACGTAACAATGAGGCGCGTCCGAGCAACCATTGTTGTAGTGGAAGAGTAAGAAGTATTACATATTCAGATTGTGTATCTGTAGCCTTAGTTATTCAGCACGCAATGCGGGTGCGCCATGTTGTCGTCTGTGACCTGTCGAGCTCTACAGTATTTTTCCACATTCTCATAAACGGCACAATTTCCGAAGAAAAGAAGTTAGTGTAAATGTATGTTTTTCTCTGCAAACTTTTTTTTTGAAACATTTCTTTTTCTAATAAGAACTGAGCGATGTATGATCATAAATATTTATTGGTCTTCATGTAAAGTATTCCTGTCGGATTTTAACGAAACTTGAATTTTCTCCACAGTTTTTCGAAAAATACTCCAATGTAAAATTGCCTGAAAATTCGTCCAGTGGGAGTCGAGTTTTTCTATGTGGACGGACGGACAGACGAGCATGACGAAGATGATTGTCGCTCCTTGCTGTCTTGCGAATGCGCCTAAAAACCAAGACAGAGATGGCTTTTAGCTACAATAGCCTTTTTCCGAAGTGTTACCGGAACCAATGGAGGAGAGTTACGTTGTACTGAGCTATCCTAGTCCATGTACCTCTTTTACCTATGTTTGTGTATGGGAGTGCTACATTGTTCGCCATTTCTGCTATGGTGCGTTATGTTCCTCAGATCTCGAAACATTAGACTCGAACGGAAACCACCTGGTGCCATCTGCATCATAGCTTTTAAGTACACCAATTACACAGTAACCCATTTTGTTTACTTAGGCTAGCATATTTACAGGAACGTTTGCTTTACCAAGTCCTCTCGGTTTATGTTTAACAGTTTGAGTACGTTTGTCCATGTGGTGCCCCATTGTACTAGGCACACTAACTACTGCAGTCGCCGTATGCAGCATGTTCGACTGTGGTGAACAGACAACATATCAATAATGCGTATGAGGCCTCAGAGGTAGTTCCTTTTATTGTATGAATATTATGATTGGAGGGGTTGTATGCAGACTTGTTGTGGGGGGGGGGGATTCTTTGCTTGGTAAAGCTTTGTTATCCAATGTGCACGGAGCCAGTGCGTTTGACATAAGTGAACTGTATTGTACAAAATATACTCGCACACATTGGTACATAACGAAGTGATGAGATTCTAATTAAAGTCCACACCTACGCAACAGCATAGCGACACTAATTTATTAACTAAGGCCATGGAAAGTAGCAAAATGCACAGTTCTCCCCAGCGTGTTTTCGGACAAAATGCGAGTTTGAATAATTAAGTGTCGGCTTAGCTCGGAACTTCTCTTCTTCGTTGCCGACATCAATTTTTAAAGTAATCTTTAAAGACGAACTGGAATTCCGCTGACATAGTGCTTAACTCTTGAACTTTTTTTTAGCCAGAGCATGTACCGGAGTACTGACATCTTTAGTTGACTTTTTTTGCCAGTAATATTGAATAATTGTATAAACAGATAATTACGAAACTCTATAGAAACTGCTCCATAATTTTAAGTGAGTTTGTTGTTAGTTTGCATAATTGATTGATGTTGATGCCCGTTTTTTCGGTACACAACACTTTCGTTGCACACATAAGCACATTGCTTGCAATTATAAAACATCTTTCTCATCTTCATGTTTGTACTGTGCGTCAAAGACGATTAAAATACTTTATTATCCAACAGATGCACATATATACAATTCGTAGATACAATTAGAATTATTATAAAATATTTAAAATTGCTCCAACATGTTTCGGATCGCAAGGGATTCATAATCAGAGGCTTTATACAGTGCTTAGCGAAAATTACTGTAATTGTTCTAACATGCCCGATGATATGGACGTAGTCGGTGTTATGGTAGCATATTTATCTGTAGTGCGTGTGTGTATTGCACAGCCTAGAGAGGCACTGCCTATCTAGACTGTGCAGTACACACACACACCACAGGTAAATATGCTACCATAACACCGACTACGCCCATATCAAAGGACATGATAGAACCATTGCTGTAATTTTCGCCAAGCACTGTATGAAGCCTCTGATTATGAATCCCTTGTGATCCGAAACATGTTGGAGCAATTTTAAATATTTTATAATAATTCTAATTGTATCTACGAATTGTATATATGTGCATCTGTTGGATAATAAAGTATTTTAATCATCTTTCTCATATTTCGTTATAAATTTTAACAGCATAGAGAGAAGTGCTTCAAATTACTTTATGAAACGTATATTTTATTTGGGCCTAGGACTAAAGTTGTTTTATTTAGATGTGCCGAAGGACCTTGCCTTTCCGGAGTTACAAGAACTAAGAGTCAAAAATTTTCAGCAAGATCTAGCGTGGTCTTATTACAGAAAATGATAATTTTCTGGAAACTGGACGGGGAGGTGAGTTCCAGTGACCTAGCCTGAAAGATAATTTTAGTTGACGAGTCAGTGTTTTTTCTGCAGGGTTCCTTGTGTGGGTGAACTGGGCAAGTGGCCAATCGGATTACCTCCGACAGCGCGTCATTACAGCTGTTCGAATTTCTGTGCCCAAGAGACACTTACGGGTAAAGTTGTCCCTGTGCACGTCATGAAGCTATGTGGGGAGAGTGGGGTTATGGTGTAATTTATTCTTAACCTCCGCACTAGATTAGGGCCAGTTGTCAGCTTCACGCTTCGACTGCATTAACACCGGGAAAATTCCCTCCGCTACCGTTTGGTTAGGAGGCGTCTAGGGCCTCAGATCTGGTCTGGATGCCTTGGTTAAAAGCTTAGCCTCTTGTTTCTGCTAGGAATCGAACTACGATTTCTCGGACGTGCAGTCTCTGCAGTAGACGGAGATAAGTTGTCATCTTCATGCCCAGGCTGCTTTACCCTCGAACAAAGAACCTCCGGCGCCCATTGGGTAGGAGGTTGTGTGAGCCTCGGAGCCAGCATAGGCGCTTTGTAGAACACCAAAACCTCTTTTTTTTAACAGTTCTACCGTGCATCTTGATATTATTATGTTTTTTGTTTGTCCAACTGAATGCACAAGTAGATTTCTCTAGAAAATTGTTAAAACTCACATTAAAATTTGCATTAATGTAAATTTTAATGTTTTAATTAAAATTAATGAGTTTTAAAAATGTTCTAGAGCAATCTGGTTGTGCATTGAGTTGGACAAATAAAAGACGTGACCTAAACCTCTCGTTCTTGCTTGGAACTAAAGTGCAATTTCTCGGGTGTCCAGCCCATATCCTAGTCACCATACTGATTTCGCCATCCCTGTTAGGATGAGGCATGTACTGGGTGATACTAGTCACCGCTCAGATGATGTCACGCCGCTAGAAGTTACCATGTAGGCATGTACTGTTGAAACATTTTGAAGTTAAGCTCCTCTTAGCGTTTAGTTTTTCTCAAGACTTACAATGGCTCAGAAATTACAGCCACCTGAAACCGTAATATAATGGTATATAGTGTACGTCAGCACAATCACTTTATTGTACAAGGTAATACAAGGCTATATGTTTCGACTATAACCTATTCATCTTCAGGCCTGTATTACCAATTGTGTTACCAGATGCTATGCACACTTTGGGATCCCATCGTGTTTACATGCGTGGAATATATCTAATTAAAACGTTTGTCTGACAGGTGTGATATGAAAATACAGGATTGGGGTACGTAAAATTGTCTCTTAAAATATATTTTACAGATTTGTCTAAAATTTTTTAAATTATATGAAATTTCGTTCTACATGTTTCGACTATAACCTAGTCATCTTCAGGCCTATATTAACAATTGTGTTACCAGATGTCATGCACACTTTTGAATCCCATCGTGTTTACATGCGTGGAAACCCTTCATGTCAGTTTTTGGGCACAATGTACAGTGGATTTTTCCCCTCTGCCCTTCGTTGTTGTATTTCTTAATTGGCATTGGTTATCAGCAGTAAGCCAGTCAAATGCGGCAGAAGTGTAACCTAATCGGCTGTATGCTCATTTTCCCGTCCGTAAAGTAACAATATTTATACCGAGTAATGCATCGTGTCTTAGTCTGTAATCTTGTGAAAGTCTGTTGCCATGGCAACTTAGGAAACTGGACCCACTTGCAAATCTAACTGGAATAAAAGTAGCCATGAATTTCGCAAATTATTCGGAAATTCATAGGGAATGTGAGAGTGGCTTTTCATATTATAATACACAAACGTCCAGGGCTGCGAGATGCATTATTTGTATAAGTACACATTTTGTTGATATTTTCGTTCAGTTGGTGACCGTAAAACATATTACTTTAGAACCAGCCCAGCTGTTGCAAAGCAAATTGCATTACGTTGAATTTGAAATTTTATTTACTAAACCTCGGTAAATATTAACGGTATTGTTTTTTCGAATGAAAGTTGTAGATTTTCATTGTTACACCGTGCATGTTGTCGAGTTACTCAATTATTATACCAACTACTGCACATATATAAAATTTATAAAATCTACACATTAAAACATTAAAACATTAAAACGCGTTTTAATGTGCAAATTTATAAATTTTATATATGTGCAGTAGTTGGTATAATAATTGAGAAAGTTGTAGACTTTAGTGAGGTCTTTATGTCGAGTTACACATAACACGTAAATGCTGTGTGTGATGAATGGTTTTTTAACAGAATCGACAGAAGTTCATTTCAACGTTCTGTAAAGCAAGATCACCATTACTTGTTATTTAATGATGTATTTTGTTGCATATTTAAATAAGCATACTTATTGAGTTGTGAAATCACGTTTCGTCACAAAATAGAATTTAATTAGACATGTTAATTTTTCATTTATATTTATATTGACTCTCCGAATGATTTTTCCACGCATCCCCATTAACACCCTAAAGACGAAGCGCGGACTGCTTTATTTAAAAACCCAGTCCGTACCGCGCAGTAAACACTTTCCATTTCAGTTATAAAAACCAAACAGTTTATGATGTAAGTGGCACAAGTCGCTGCTTTTTCTGAGATAAATTCAAAACACATAACAGCAGTGTAGGCAGAGCGTACAATTGTTGAATATTAAGCCTGTTGGTGCATCACGTAACCAGTAGGCTTTAAAAGGTTAATTTAGTGTTGGATGCGTCTGTGATGTGATCACACATAAAATTGAATTGCCTTGAATAAAGTGATCGCGTTGTATTTATTAAATTAATGTCTTCAATGTTAATCAGACCAATACAACAATAAATGTTCTAACATTAATTTGCAGCTTATATGCGCGACATGTTTCGGCCATCATGAGGCGATATTACTAAAATATAGAAAATAAACCTGATAAAACTAGGAAGAGGCCCTCCCTTTTACAATCTTATTCCAACTTAAATTAAGTCTGTTTACATCTAGGAATAATAAGATGTTAAAATGACACAAAGTATCAGTGGGTAAAGGAAGGAAAGAGTAGTGGGATAATCCTACGTAACCGTCTATGGACATAAACGTATGGTGAATTATTTGTTACACTCGATATTCAAATGTGTCGTTGAATGAAACATTCCTCACGAAATATGTTTCGTTTAATATTTCTTTTACCACCCTATAGCGTCACAGGGGAGGTGGTAATGACTTCTTATTTCCGTCGTGTCTATAGCCGTACAGCGTTTCTTCTAACTGGGTAATAATTATGCATAACCGTGAAACATAACGTATGCGGTAAACTGGTTGTATATCGTTATGTAAAGGGTTGACAGCGTAACGATATGCAACTGGTTTACCGTTGAAGACATTAATGTTTGAATTGCATTATGAAGGGTGAGTTTCCCTCGTAAAAAAAGACAATAGTACACTTTTGAGATCGCCGTGCTCTGTGTGTGTGTGTGTGTGTGTGTGTGTGTGTGTGTGTATGTGATTTTAACTTTTGAACAGTTGAATGATTTAAGCGAAAGACGGTACTAAAATTTTCATTGGACGATTCTCAAGTACCGTAGTTGATAGGTTCTTGTAAGTGCAGTTGTTCGAACCCCAGAAATCGTGTAACAGGGAATGAAACAACTGTAATGTGGCCATAATTTGTGATTATTGACCTAAAAACATGAAAGCAAGAGACCACTTAGAAGTGCGCTGCTAAATATTGTTAAGAGGAAACTGAGGTGAACGGGTATGAAAGAACTGACTGGACAAATAAATCGCGGGTAATGACACTTGTAATAGACTATTGTGTTCCACCAAAATCGTTTAATTTCTTCGCCTCCTGGGCGACTGTTAGATTGCCAAGTAGGACTTCTCTGTATGGAGTTGGTTACACTATATGCATTTATATGTCAATAATTTTGACATTCTGTACATGTCAATATTATTGAGCTCACTTCCGAAACGTAACACCAAGAGAATGATTTATGGATTGGAAGACAGAAAAGCGGCTGTGTGTTCCCTTGCAGCAAACTTCCTCAATCACGTGCACGAATAATTTGGAAGTCCAGCTGAAGTTAGATGGAGCTCGCAACAGCAAATTCCAATGCAGACTGAAATGTTTAATGTAATGTCTTTATTCCAGCTTTAGGAATAGGAAAATAATGAGATTTGCATGCTTATATGCACAACCGATAACGGATGAGGTAATGGAAGAGAGAAGGGTTTTAATAAAAAGAAATTTGAAGAATGTAGTTCTTGATTCTCTGTTTGTATTGCTCACTTTCAAAATTGATTTTGACGGCACTAGACATTTGAACATTTCAAAACTAAGTAACAATTACAGTCATTTGAACGCGAAGCGTTCCTTTGTAAAAAAAGCACCTTCCATCTAAATTTTCAAAAACTTAATGCAGGTTAACTAAACGTCAAAGCGACTTTTATCGACACAGGAACCAAAATCATTATTAAATTAAAAGCTTATCATTAAATATCAATACTACTAATATTCACTTCAAAGCCTTACGTACTTAACTTCTTTCCTTAGGATTAAGCCGGCCGAAGAGTGAAGAGTTAACATTTCAAATACATTTTTTACCATTGTATTCTTCAGCAAAGTGGGTATTTACCTCACAATAACAACCTTTTCAGCAATGTAAGACAGCATGCATTCTTAT
>Ga0123352_10005524_pt1 | contig 19067 bp, 9 predicted proteins | sample TergutLab28metaG_FD_89700 | JGI IMG/M metagenome (GOLD analysis project Ga0123352, IMG submission 89700) | Labiotermes labralis P1 segment gut microbial communities from Petit-Saut dam, French Guiana - Lab288 P1 | ecosystem: Host-associated > Arthropoda: Insects > Digestive system > Gut ... | reverse complement strand
TAACTGACAGGCTCCCCATCAAATGAGTCCCCCTCCAGTGTCCCCTAACAAAGATCCCATATATATATATATATATATATATATAGAGAGAGAGAGAGAGAGATGCTCCATAGCCAGAGCCCTCCTTCGGCTAATTCTCGAAGTTCCCAGTAGACGGACCCCCCTCACCAGGTGCCCCAACGGGGCCTCTATATGGAGAGACACCTGTCCCAGAACCTTCTTCCACACCTAAGTACCCAGCATATGGGCCCTCTCCCAGGTTTCCAGCGAGGCCCCCAAGGATAGAGGTGCCCATCTCCAGAGCCTTCTTTTATGCCCCCAGGTTCCCCTAACAGAGCTCCTGTAAAGAGTGATGCTTCATTTCTGGAGCCCTCCTTCCACTATCTCTCACATTTCCCTTTAAATGGACCCCCCTCTTCAGGTTCCCCAGCAGGACCCCTATGGAGAGAGACACCCATCTACAGAACCTTCCACATTCCATCCCCTGAAAATTCATCTTTCCCTCAGAGTCCCCACTAAGAGAGCCCCATCCATGTTCCCTAACAGGGTCCCTATGGATAGAGATATTCAATCACCAGAGCCACTGGCCTATTTATTCATGTATGTCTGCTGGAGTCTCCAAAAAGGATCCCTCCTACAAAATGGGGAAAAACATGAGGTCACCATCCATGGAGCCCCAGAAGGCGTACGTACAATGGGGTGTGGCTTGGTTCCCCAAGGGGATTGTTAACGGCACTGCTCTCTCTTTACCCCAGTGCCATGCAGCCCTCAGCACGATACTGTCCACCTTCGCTTGGGTAGACCAAAGCCCTGTTAGCCAGCCTGTGTCATAGCAACCCCCATCAGGGTATACCCTTCACATCTATTACTGCCTCCCACGTGACCCAGGGTAGAGTAGAGTATGAGTGGATTTATGGGAGGCACTTTTCAGTGTTGTAGGTAGAGGAAATTTTGACCTGTGCAAGTGGTTGGTGGTCCACCACATTCTAAGACCTACCTGTGTACTGTTTACCATGAACATTGTTGTGTTAAAACTGTCTCGTTCCTTCTTTCCCTCTGCTGATATGAAATAATGCATGTGAAGTTTGAGATTATCTGAGCAGTGGCCATGAATGTTGCTGCCGTCTGAGATGACAGCATGAAGTTTGGTAGATAAGTAACAGCAATTTAGAAGTACATATTGTGCCCATGTTTAGGATAGAAGTCTACTCTTTCTTTGCAATATTGGTACCTAGCTACCACACTGTACAGTGTCTCATCGTAGAGTACAGCAAATGTCATTTGCTTGTTCCATGTTGATTAATTGATTGAAAAACTGTGTTTATAATTCTGTATATGGTTACAATAAACAGTAAAGTATAGATGAATGTATTCTTTGAATACTAATATAAGAGTTATTTAACAAGGCCTATTACCCAATCATACATGTATGTGTATACATACTTGTATATTTCTCATTATCTTTCATTCTGCAAGGTTTCAGGATTTTGGTGCAGTATAGTTGAGGTCTTTGCTTGTCTGGGTTGTTGCAGGGTGTAGGTGGGTTTGTTGTTTGTAACAGACCAACCTGTGTTGTATGACAATGCAGAAGGGCCAAGATCTCAATCTTTCAGTCTGTCTTGTCAGTATGTGTTAACAATATTTGATCTAGGGACCCTTTTGGAAGTAAAATGCTGGCCTTCAGTGTCAGAGGTCTTGCAGTTGGCCAGATCAGTGCAGATTGTTCCGCTCAACTTTTGCGTCTGTCTCATTACATGTCACAATTTTTGTTAATCTGGGAGGTACCAGCTCCCTACTATGGCTCAGTTTCTGTTAAACTGTAAATACTCAGGCAGCCCCAGTCTACTTCATTACCCAATTAGTGGAACTCAATTAAAACCCTACATCAGAAATGGATTTCTTGACTGTTACCAGGCTAAAATCAGTAGACAAGCAGGAACGCTGAAATCAAAGTATTTGTGTCATGGACCAAATGGATTAAATTTATGTTGTTGTGGGTTTTTCTAGTACTATATATTTTTAAATTCTGGCATCAGCACATTTCTGCAGTGTGTCATTCTAGTGTTATGGATTTTTAAATCCTACCATCAAAGGATGTAGTTCCGGTCTGATATAGTGTCATTCTTTTAAATCTTACCATTAACAAATACATGCTATTTTGTGTCATTGTAGTGTCAAATATTTTTAAATCCTACCATCAGTAAATGCATGCTATTGTTGTTAGTCCTAGTATCAAATTTTGAAATCTTATCCATAGGTGAATAAAAAGCTTGTTGCTTTTGACACAGACATAGAGAACAAAAACAGTTATGTATGTTACTGTTTTCTTTGAAAATGGATTTTAAAAAATGTCACACATTTATTGACACTGCTTTATAATAGGTTTTTAAGGAACTAGTTCAGTATTTTGTGTCCTTGTTGTGTAAATACTGTTAGTAAATTCTTGTATGTAAAATGTGAAACTTATGGTCATAGATTTTGCTATTATATTCAACTTTGTTTTTGATAGAGACATGAACCTTGAAAACAAAAGATTGTGGTTAGGTTTTCCAATTTTATGATACTAGATACACTGTGTCTGTGTTGAAGTTAACATGTTAATAGGTTACTTTAATGGGGAAATAGAAGTCACATTATTGTAGCTTGACTTTACTGTGTGATTGTTAGCAAAGATTCCAGTGTGTGATAATTTTTACATTCCAAGAGAAGGGTACAGCTTGTGGCATGATCCAGTGTTCCTTTTCCAAAAAATTATATGCTTACTGTATGTGAAAATGGTTATTCCATTCATATTGCACTGCTGAACTGAAACATTAGACATGAGCTCACTCTGGTAATGAATCACAGAAGGCGAGTCATGACAGTCATGGTCAAAATGTCTTGAGTCTGAGTGAGCGTGGGAAGTATAAATCTAAAGTGTGCTTATAGTAACTGGGAGTGTCATTAAAACTGTGTAATCATAGTTACTGGGAGTGCCAATAAATAAAACTCTGTAGTCATAGTCACTAACATTGCCATTAAATAAGACTGCATAGTCAGAGGTACTGGCAGTGCCATTAAATACACCTGTGTTATCATTGATACTGACAGTGCCATGAAATACAACAAGTAATTAAAGTAGGTACAAACATTGTGTCCAAGTGGCTGTGATTTGAATTATCTCGTAGCATGTTGATTGGAAATTGTTTGCACCAAGTGCCAATAAAATATTTTAAGGAAAGACACAAATTTGAACTATGGATAGGAATATACAAAATTTTTTTAAGAATCCAGGTTAGTATTAACCTCCACTCTCTGCTATGGTCTTCCAAGTGAGCCTTTTTTTTTTTCAAGTTTTTGGTGATCCAACACATGCAGGCAACTAACCATTGTTCAGTTGGAGCACAGAATCATCAGACCTCATTAATATGTGGATCTTACTGCTGTTGCAAGAAGTCAGTAAGAATCAGTAACAGGGGTTGAACATATGCACATATCAGTAGCAAGCAGAATGTTGATACGCAGAATTCAAAAATATCATTTATGTGGCTTTCATATATGTGTGCAAGTGCTCTTTGTTTGTGTACATACCTGGCTGTACAGTCATCCCTAAAGTGGAGTTTATGTCAGTGTTTAAAAGGAATTCAGCATCATGCAGTTATAACTCGAAAGTGCCACACTGTCAGATCACTCACTGACTCTATAGGATATAAATAGACCTGTTTATAGACGTTCACTTATAATTTTGGTACTTGAGGGAGGGAATTTATTTTTGAACTTGATATTTTCCTTTCCATGTATTAAAAAGGATATTTCAATTCACATAACCAGACCAACAAATACACATATGTAAGATGTGTTTATCACTTATTATTCATTCAACAACATGTTTCAAATGCTGTCGTGATCATCATCACGGTTACTTACAAGAATATTAGAAATCCGAAGAATTGGTTAAAATTTATAAGTGAACCACTTTTTTTTTTTACAAAGAATGTCTCATACTTATTATACAGTCACTGAAGTTGAAACAAATTTATTAAAATATGTAAGTGAACCACTCACTTTTTGCAAAGAATGTCTCAAACTTATTTTACTGTCACTACCATTAAAATCTAATAAAATTTAGTTTCTTAAAAAGCTATATAAACACACACAAACTGGGTTATTTTTTAGTGTAGCTTATGTGCACCCTGTACACTCTATAGAAGTGTATGTTACAAAGATGAGGTTTTTGAAAATGAAGGTGGAAAGCAAGTGACCATGAGAGGTTTAACAGTTGTAAGGTTAGAAGTTTTGTTGTTTTTGTTTGTTTCTGTTTTTTTCCTTTGAATTATATTACTGCAAATGTATGCTGATGTTAGAAAGTTACACAGTTTGCCTTACAATTTGTATATGTCCTTATACAGTACCAGGTACTCCTTATGGGGCACTTCAAAGTATAAGTACATAAACAAGCTGGGGGAACATGCATATAACAGTACTTCCAGCTGCTGCTTGGTGTCAGTCTGTGAATTTATGATGTAAAGTTGCCAAAAGAATGTTTTGATTTATTTTTGATTTTGTAAAAATGACAGAATTATGTTTATTTAGCATTTCTTTCAGTAACTCAGATTAACTAGTGTCAAGTGGTAGGGTGATGGTTTAAAGATTAAATGGAAAGAACATGAAACAAAGCAACCATGTTCTAATTGGAGGTACTGTGCCAGCAGTTGCTGGTGGGGGCTGAAGAAAGCCATGTCAGTATGGCTAGTATTTATTTATTTATTTATTTTGTACATTCTGTCAATTCGTGAGAGGTTGAAAAACCTGTTGGATGCAGAATAATTAAAAAACACCAATAATCAGAGATGCATATAGTGATGAACAAGCATGGATATAATGACTACAGTTATAAATTTATCAATGATTGCACTGAATTTAAATATTATTATGCAGAAATTGGTGAAAAAAGATATATATTATGCCATATAATAGAACATTTAAAAACAGTGAGTATGTAGAAGTTCGAGTATAATTTGATTCAAACCAGTCAGTGTTACATAGAGTGTTAAAAATAACAATAGGTTATTTCAAAGAAAGCTGTTAGGTAATAGGTGTGCAATAATTTATGTGGATGAAATGATAATACTTGTGATAGTGTATTTGGGAGGATCCTGGTTTGTTCACAGACATCATATCAACTAGCAAGACTGATTTACAAACTCAAAATAAAAGTGTCATGACAGAAATTTATGGTTTTCCTTAGTTCCCTTTGTAAAAAGTATAATGCGTTGAAATAGGACATGACAATTTCCTCCACCATTTCCTTCTGGTTCATGTAACACAGCTATCCTCTATTACCATGGAACAGACTGCCACTTGAGAGTTAATAGTTGCTCAGACAGTCAAGGAATTCCTCACATTGTATGGAATCCAAAGGTTTGTTATCCTGTTCACAAGAACCCACATTTGGTCTTTATCATGATGCCTCCCATACTCTTTCTGTAAGATCAGTTTTAATATTATCTTTTGATCTATGCCTTGGTCTTGCCAGTGGTCTTTTCAGGATTCCCAACCACAACACTATGCATTTCTGTTCTCTCCCATATGTGCCACATGCTGTGCCCATCTCCCCCCCACCCCCCTGCATGTGATCACCCAATAATATTTTGTGAGGGTACAGATCATACAGCGGCTCAGTATGCAGTCTCCTCTAGTCTGCTGTGACTTTCTCGCACTTAGTCCTCAGTAGCTTCCTCAGCACCTGATTCTCCAACATCCTCAGCATACGTGTATGTTCTTTCTTTAATGCAACTGATCAAGTTTCACACCCATACAAGATTACAGGTGAAATTATTTTTCTGTATTCTTTATTTTAATCTTTATTTTTTCTTGTAGCAGATAGGAAGATAACAGATTCTGGATCAAATTTTAGCAACAAATTCCCAAAGTTGTTCTGCTCTTAATTTCTTCATGCGTGCAGTTTAGATCTGTTAGTGTCATCCTCCAACTATTTGTACTATACCACATTTTCCAAGGATTTGTTAGCTGTATTGATGTTTTGATTTTGTCCTTTGTTCTGGTGACAGTGCTTGAATATGCACTAGAACAGCCTCCTTATGGCAGATGGTTATTTCTTTTGTTTTTGTGTTTATAATGAGTATTTTTTTTGCCCATGGAATTACCATCATCAGCATGGGCCAGCAGTTGCTTTGTTGCATTTTATTTGAGTCCATCCCAGTTTTTTTAACCTTTCTAATGGCATGCCCTAAAGCAGCAATTTGAAAACCATTGATTATGCAGCATCTCCGTGTTTCAGGCCGTTCCATTCATAGAAAACACCTATGTGGATGTTATATAGTTTTCAGTTAAAAATGTTTTTTGAACTCTACTAGTTTCAGGGGTATACAAAGTTCTGTGAGACTATGGTATGAATGGATACGACTCTGTATGTGGTTGATAATGGTGATTTGCCTGACTAGTAACTATTGTAGTTAGTTTTGTCACCATTCTTGCTTTCTGAGATAGTTTCTTCCTTATTTCTCATAACAATTAGTAAGTTTCTTGATCCAAAAACATAACATTTTACCTTTTACCTTGGATCATATGTTCTGAAATGTTTTAATACCTAGCATCTTGTGACTTTATGGAACTCAAAATTTTTGCAGTTGATAACAGTGTCACAAAATACTCTGTGACCTATCCAGTACCAGTCTGATGCTAGTTTTCATTCCTGACCTAAGTCCTCCATGAACATGTAATAATAGCAGCTCAAGGTTAATGACCGGTGACATGCAACATGCGTCTCAGTAGGGACATGTGCAGTTTCCTTCAGATTAAGGGTAGCTGCTTTGAAATTCATGTGCTCTTTTTTGACAGGCAGGAACAACAGTAGTAGGTGTAAAGTACAGTTCAGATCAATAAAAGAAGTTATGAGTTTGTATATGTTGCAGCCTGAACTTCTAACTTGCAGTTCAAGTATTGATTGCAATAGCTTATTAATGTAATTAATAAATAATTTTTTAGTTCTGTATCCTTCTACAGAAATGCAAGCTGTTGTAATAAGCATTGTGAAATTTGTGGTATTGGCCTGAAGCGGGGTTGGACAACTGTGATATTCGGTTGTAATGGCTGCATTAAATATATGTATGTTTGTACAGGCTGCTGGAAATGTTGTGCAACTTGAACTGTAGTCAGACATTTCTTATAAGAGAACATAAAATATGTGAGTATATACATGTGTTAGGACTGGTTTATTGGCAAACATGTGGTGTGTGACCTTGAGCTATCTGCAAGCTATCCCAGTTGTGTTTCAGCATTCAGAGTGCAAACATGAGTTTTTCATAAATGGAACTTATGTTTATTTTTGAAAAGTATTTCATGCATGAATTATATGCAGACTGCCATAATTTATTTAGGCATGCTTTTTTTTTCAGATATTCCAGTTTGCAGTAATTGAAACTAGCTTCAGCATAGTATTTACAGTACCTACCAAGTTGACATGTTTTTATGAATCTTCCACAATATAATGGATGTGTGGTTACAGTTTAAAGTCCATTTTTATGGTATCGGGTTTTTACTGTGTTCGTTTTGTTCTGTCCTATTGCACAAGTGATATTAAAAAGGTTGTTTGTGGCCAGCAGGAACGGTCGTTAGTGTGTCTGCTCAGCTTAGGTAATCCTCATACAACATCATTTTGCATAAGCTTTATTGTAGTATGAAATTCATGTGTCTACATTGGTGTATGATATGTGTAATAGATTCCACACGGCATTTACAAAATTAATTTGTCTTGTGCTTTTTGTTTTTTTGCAAAATTGTCTGTGATTTCACAGCACCAAACTTGACTGAATAGACAGTGTATTTGGCTATATGGAGTATGTGTGTATTATTTATTAATTGCTTTTATAATTTAATACTTTAATTCAAAATTCCAAGTATTAACAACACCACTTTCATATTCGCGACTACACAAATTGTGATTTCATGAGGATAAGGAACTGTCTCATTAAGCAATTTAACATTAATTATGTGCATGTATATTGCATCTTTTCAGGAATAATTTATAATGCTAAATGGGGGTGACCTGTGTTTGCTTTGAGGAACTGAGGAAAACCATGGCAAAAATTAGACATGCTAGTGACCGATATAATGATGGAAAACCAGTTGTTTGCCATAATGCAAAACATATGAGGACTTTCGTTTTTGCCCTGCAGTCTGCAGTAACTGTTGTCCATTACAAAAGCTCCATACAAACCTGTTACTTATGTTGCTGTCTTAAGTTGTGTATTGAATTTACTGTGTACAGTTAAAGACACGAACACCACAAAATGTTTCTAAGTAAGAACATATGTGATGAAAAGAAAGGTATTTTGAAGCATTTCACTAATCTTTACACAACACTGGAAATCCATCTGCTGTTTTTGTGTAATTTGATAGCAGTGTCTGTTGACACATTTGCTTTTCTGGTAGTTGAAGTGTTTGTTCTTAGGCCATCTGCATTAAATGTTGATCAGTGCTTTTTATTAAATATGTGTTCATAGTGAAATTTTTCTTTAAAAATTATGTAGTTCATTCTTAAGTTACATTTTTTGTGAACATTTTCTGTCCTCAGAAATATGAAAGAAGTTTTAATACTCTCCAGAACCTGATATCAGGGTTATCAGAAAAAGAAGCCCAAAATGCCCTGAACAATGCAGTCTGCAAAGATAAGAACCATGAAGAAGTTTCACTTGGTCTCCTGTTTGTAATTCTAACAGAACCACACAGTGCTGCCAAGGTGCATATCAACAGCTTTCACACACCATTACTTGTTGGTTGTTATATAGGTATCTGAAATGAAATGGGTAATTGTGTAACCAGTTGCTTTGTTAAATATGTAATGGTCATGAATTTCACAACTAAAAGTCATGTAAGAAGATATCTATTTCTAAGATTTATCCATTACCATACATTTCCATCTTATTTTTAAATTTTAAGTAATATTTTTCACCTTGCAAGATTTGACGTTTACACAGCATTTTGTTGAGGATTCTGGTCTTCTGGGATGTTACACTGTGCAGTGGGTAATTTACTGTATCCTGACTTTTCAAAGGAATGTAGCACCTTCATCTGCAAGTGTTGGTAGGTCCTGGAAGAATTATGCACTGCACAGTGCAACATCCCACAAAACCTGAATCCTCATGTTTCATCTGAATTGGTAATGGCACTTTTAGAGCCAGTGTGATGTCATGTATGGCACAGTATATTTGCATCTGTCTTTTCTGCACAGCATTTGAGTTGTTGCTTCTCTGTAATATGTTCAACTTATGATAGCCCTGGTCTTACCACAGTTTATCTGTATAATTTTCCTTCAGAATAAAATTATTGTTTATATTGTAAAAACTTACAGATGATTAAACTTTTATATTTTGGCAAAGAAAGTTATAAGTCACTGGCCTTTAACACTGAAGTACTGAAATCCTGTTCATATGTGCCAAACAGCTTTTTTTCCAAACCAGGGTAATAGCAAAATTTTTCACTGCTTATATATTGTGCCATGAAGGTGTATGAGGAAATAGAAGTATAGTGGTACACACTCTTAATGTCAGCACTAAGCAGATGTGAGTTTGAGTTGTCAGCTTCACACTCTGGCCACTTCACTCCCGAGAAAGTCTTGTCTGGTAACACTTGGTAGGCTGAATAGCCATTCTGGACGCTCTGGTGAAAAGAGGAATCTCAACTGCTGCCAAGAATGACACCCTGCCATATGGCTTGTAGCCACTGCAGTGTGAATGTAAAGAGTGTTAAGCTGCATACCCATCTCCATCTGTCATTGAGTTTGAAGCTAACTGCTCACCTCCTTTGAGTGCTGAGTTTGGAAGTGGGTTAGAGGTCTCCTGTGTTTGTTGTAATTGCTACTTTAAGGGAATGGTTTGCCTCTTTATGAAATGGTTAGAATAATTGTGGGTGACAGGGATTGGAAATGTGGATATGTATAACTATATAAAAAATACTTATACAATGTCATTTATTTATTTGTCAATCATTGTGTATAGAGTTAAAAAGTTTTATGGACCATTGCTTATTGGTATGTCAGAATCTTAAGCATATCACTTATTTTGTAAATAATCATCATTAGTGATAACATTTATAATGTGCGTGTATTGAAAACTTGGCAGTGAGTTTAAGGTAACATATTTATGGCTACATTTTGTTTCAGAGTTATCGAGATCTCACCCTAATTACCCGTGATGGCCTGACCCTAGTTTTGAATCATTTAACCCAGCTGATCCTGGAACGCTACCTGCGTCTCACTGATATAGTACGGACTCAAGTGTTATGGCTTGTGAGAGAAATGATTCGAAATGCTGTTACTAATGTAGATAATTTGTGCTGGAATCTAATGAGACATGCAGCAGGGGGTGATATTTCATCACGAAACATCATGCTTGTTGAAACATTGTTGGATATCTACCAGGAAAACAGGTATATATTGTGTTTATAGCTTGACACGGAAGGACTGTTTTTGAAAAAAGTTCCAGAAATTAAATTAATGTGAATGTCTTTGGTATTTGCCATCATTTCACCATATACCTTTTGTCTGCAGTACTTCGTAACCAACATTTTAGTTTGTGTCTTTAAAGTTATTCTGCACTGAACCATCAACTCAGCATGGCACACCACATGGGACATTGTTCAAGACACCAATTGTGATGTTACAGAATGATGGTGTTTGTCTCAGTGTCTCATGAGGAAGTTTCAGTCACATACTTTTGCTTTGAATATGGTGATTTGTATAAAAACCACAAAATCAAACACAAGTATGTTATTGTAAGCAAAGTTGGTTACAATAAATTGCTATATGTTTCAACCAAAATGCCATCGGAGTGGTGAAGTCAATATAAAATACATCATAGGAGGTATCCTAAGATTGTTCTCACAATCTTTGCATACCTTTCTTGATGTATTTTATATTGACTTCAACCCTCAGATAGTCTCTTGGCTGTGTAGCAATCTCCTGTAACTAACTTTGCCTCTAGTAGAGAAGGTGTGTTTGATTTTGTGGTTCTTGTATTGAATTGTGTAACACAATGTAATGTCCTCTCCAAAGACAGTCATTTGTCTTGTGACCGTTTTCTTACATTGTTACAGTATGTACTGTGTACATTTATGGTGTACCATCCACCATTTTTGGTTGACTGTCGCCAGTACTGGAATGAAAGACAAAACTTTATATATTTGTGAGATTTTTTGCATGGTGAAATAATTTTTGCAGTGATTGTATTGCTGTACGTAGCATTAACATACTTCATATTGTATTAGTACTATGTAACTGAGGCTGAGGCAGGCTCCACCTTCCCCCTGTTCTGATTTGTCTGTGATATGCACATAATAGTTCATGCAGTTGATAAATACTCTTGTTCTGAAGAAAGTTTCTCTTCCACATAAAACACCCTTCAAGGGAATTCAAGGAAGGTCATTTCCATTGTCAGCACTACAGACAGTTGTGAACCACGCACTTTTCACAAAGATGTGTGCTGTGCTCAGATTTACATCTTCAGCATTCTTCCACTTAGCCTTAAAAATGCTATGGATTGAAAGGCAAAATATAAAGTAGTATTAATGTCATTATCCACACAACGTCTGTTGAACAGCTGATTTTCTGGTGTTTAAAAATTACTTGTAATCCTTAACAGTTTTTTTGTACTTTTACAGTACTATCTCATGTACCTGTTCTCCAAATGCACCACTGTTAATTTCAGCCAAAAAAACAAAATCCTTACATACCTTTGCTGCATTACATTCTGTACAGTGTTTATTGTCAGTTAACACCTGTCCATGACCGCCTCTGTGGTCTATTGGTCAGAGTTTCTGGCTACAGATATAGAGGTCCTGGGTTCGATCCCCGGCGCTACCAGATTTTCTGAGTAGTAGTGGGTCTGGAACGGGGTCCACTCAGCCTCATGAGCCTCGTGAGGTCAATTGAGGAGCTACTTGAATGAAGAAAGTAGCGGCTCCAGGTCTAGAAAACGGAGATTAACGGCTGTGGGGACCCGTTGCGCTGACCATGTGACACCCCTCTATCTGCAAAAGTTGGCACTAACTTCGCCGACCGGCGGCGGCCGCTCTGTCGGTATAGTTCGCGTGCAGACTAAGGCCACGGAGTTTAGAGTTTTTAACACCTGTCCATATTGTATTTATTTTCATTGATCTCTAAAGAAAATGCTAGTACCGTAAATAAACAGTTGCTATCTACATACACAGCTTTGACTGAAACATTCAGGCCTGTCTGGGGCTGTGAACAATAATAACACACACAAGTGTAGAATGCCATTCAAAGAATAATTATTATGTGTGGAAATACACATACTGCTGTCATATGGGAGATGCCTAGACTATCATTTGCTATAGTGATGACAGAGCTCATGATGCTGCTGGGCCAGTAATGGGCACTGTACCATCTCCTGAATGCTTGTGGAAAATACAGTAAAACCCTGATTTTACGTTCTTGCACTTTATATATTCCCAGATTTTACACATGTTTTGTATGGTTCTGGCCAGATTCCCATAAGAACAATGTTATATTTTCTGGATGTTATATTCCCCAACTTTATGTTTTCCTGGATTTACATTTTATTTGTTTAGTCCCAACAATGGAATTTATCCAATTTTGTTTTTTAGAGTTTCCTCAGAATTTTAATTTGCACCTGGCAAGGCATAGCTAGTAACGTCTCAGTGAAGTCTCTCCAAACTGAATACTGAACTAGTTAATACAATTCTTGTATGGATGGCAGTAATGTTGATGGGAACAAATGTAAAATTTCAGTTTATTGACTGTAGTTGTACAAGGAAGTACCACTGTGTGTCTTTAGTCTTGCGTATTACATCAGTTTTGTAGGACCAATTATATTGTGGACTGAGCATAATTGCACAAAAGAGGGTGAAACGTGTCGAAGGAAGCAGAAATCATTTACAGTAAGTGATAAAATAGATATTAGTGGAAATTGACACACATATTTGAATGTGTGTTGACCTGGCATCAGAGTTGGAACTTTTGCTCTCAACATTAAACACAATAGTGAAAAACTGTGCAGCATTAAGCAGGGGAAATCATTGTGATACTCACCACTGAAGGATCTTGATTCTGATCTTTTTACATGGCTGTTAGCAAAGTACATCACTACATTACTATGTTTACTTTGTGACCAGGAACCCCTCCCCTCATCTTTGCTGTTTTCAGTTTAAAATGTATGATGATGCCTGATGTGGGTATTCAGCTATCAAGGTGTCATCTGTCAGATCATATTGTGACAAAACTATGAGGAAGTTGTTTCCAGTCTGTGTATGTGTACCATTTTGTATTTACATTGTAAAACTGTTCAAAAGTTAGCATTTAAAATGGCTTGCCAAAGTCTTATGATATATAGCAACCCACTTTTTTAGAGTGCATAATTCTAATTTCCCAGACTTTACACCAGTTTTTTTGGTCCCTACAAAAATGTAAACTCGGAAACTTTTTTTCCTTCCACAGCCAAGCTACCTACCATTGAATCAAGGCAGCAAACTAATTTTTGCATATGTAGAGATAAGGCACTGGTATGAAAGTATCTGCTGTATAGGAATGATCTATTTTTACATTTATCATTACATGTGTTATGTATGTTGTGACCACAGTCATCTGACTGACTTTTGGATCTATGGAATGCAGCTTGTTTGTATGACAGCACAATTGTATTTCTGTTGCAAACACATGGCTGTTTTCTTGTCGTTACTACTAGGGCATTAGAATATTATGACATCAAAGTGTTGGAATGCGTTACAAGACAATACATGATAAGTAATAGCTTTATTTCAGTTACTGGACCTGTGTGGAGCTGACATTGCTTCCATAAAGTCTGGACATGACAGAGTGTGCTTGCTGTCTGCCCTGTCACATGAGAAGATACAGATCTTGTAGAATTTTAAGTACATTCTATGTTGTAAGTCCTGTCTTGTGCCTTATGTTCTGTTTGTTATCTTCAACCAGGAACTCTTTGTGTGCCCAGCTTGGTCAGATATAAGAACGACACTACAACATATAGTAGGTAGGACTTCTATTTTGCTCCTGATTTGAGGATGTGAATATGATTGTGATTGTGGCTGGCAGAAGGCAGCTGCAGCTGAATTTAATGAGATTTTTTTGGGTGCCCTGTGTTGACACCATGCACAAAGTTTTGACTTCATCATTTGACAGACAATGGAAAATTCACATCCATTGTGGCTGGTCTTGGACTGAAGACCTGCATGGAAGGGCTGCACCTCACTCATTGATCAGTGGAGTTCTGGGTTCTCCTTTAATTTAACATTCTGGAAAAAATTGGAATTGAGTACCCATTTTGTTATGGTCCCGATGATTTGCAGACTGATGTGTGGCCAGGCATTTCCATGTTGGAGCAGTCTGTAAGCCATCTTTCTATGTGGTTAAACACTGCACAAACATGCATAAACCTCACTTAATGTTGCCACATGCTTCTGTGGTGATGCTTTTGGGCATAAGGAACACAAGAAGAAGCACCTGCATGTTCTAGAATACTGTCGCCATGACCCCTGATGAAGGGGCAGCTTTGAATTTCTTGTTCTGAGGGGAATCCACATGATGCCTCTACATCGGTTGCCTCTTTTTTATGTTTTTGTGTTTTTTATTCCCCATCCCCAATATGAGTGAGGAAGTTGTTCACTTCAGCCCTATACCATGCCAAAAGTTCCAGAGAAATTCTCTTTCAGTGCTTCTTGTGTGGAACTGTCAATTGCCACGGGACTCGTGTGGCACACAACTTTCTGTAGCCCAACTCTTCAGTATTCTGCACACATTTGCTTCTCCATTGTCCAGTTGGAGTGACAGTTGATTCACCATTATATGCATGTCAGCCATGATCATGTTGTTTGACAGTAGTGTTTGTGTTGAGTGTGGCCTGCCTCTGCTGCATTGTAAGTCATGGGTATTGGCATGTCCACCTGTGCTACAATTGACAGCATTATCCTGTCTGCAGTCACGTGTGAATCTTTCCCACTGGCTCATCCTCATGCACCAAGAACTCAATGGCAGCATGTTGCTTGTGACAGATGGCTGTGGTTGCTGCTTTTTTTCAACAGATGCTGCAGGAATGCCACTTGTGGAAGTGACTGAACTAAGTGTGAATAGAAGTGTGAAGACCATTTTTGTGAACTGTACTACTGTTCATAGATATAATCTTCACACTTCTATTGAAATCTTCAAAGCAAAGCTGTGGAATAAAAACTTTTTTAAATAAAGAGCAAGGGGCATTAGTTCTTGAGTGACCTTGGTATAAAATGTTCTTATATTTTTTATTGCCACTACTCTTTCATATCTTCTGTTTTAGAAAATTAGCTGCTCATGCCACAGGAAAATGACTTGTAGCTCACAATTTAAGTAATACATTTGGAGTTCCTTTATACCATTATTCAGAAACAGTCAATACTGGTGAGATCTGAGATTTTAAGAGTGACGTTGGTAGATTCAAGTCTTGTGTGATATGGAGCTGTGTCACTGGGTGTGTAGTTACTGATGATCATGTCAGAAATCACTCACCCAGTTGCAAAGCATCATATCCCAGAACAGTGGCGTACTGAGGGGGGGGGGGGCAACCCCCCTCCCCCTCCGATATTCCCAAGGCCCTCCAAAATCGTGCCAAACTCAACCCGATTGTGAAAAGCTGTTCAGAATTGCTGAATTTATTTTGCCAACACCCCAAGATGTTTGGAAAAAAGGCAATAAAATTCTAAAACTACCTAGGTTCACAATTGTTTTACATTAGCAATGACAAATAAATTGGTTGTCATCATAAATAGTCGTAAAGTACCAAAAATTAAGAAGATTTTACTATATAAAATGAAATTTCTTGTACAAAATTACAGCTGCCTCCAGAACTCCTGACTAGGGGGCTACCGCCCCAAGATCCCTGTCCTCTGTCCTCCACCGAATTTGTTGAAACCCCCCCTCCCCTCCCAAACAAAATTCCTGGGTATGTCACTGTCCCAGAAGACTTGAATCTTCAGTACAGTACTATTTATGCTCAAGGACTTCACTGTTAGAGAAATTTTTATTAATTTGTATGAGGATTGGTTTGACACACATTTTAATTTACAGTGCTTTTAACCCTTACCCTGCTAACGTGGAGAATATGGTGAGCTAATAATGCCAGCAGATGGCAGATGGGATTTAACTCAGCATTTAAAGGGTTAATAGAGATATTGTCACTATATTCTGCCTTTTTGTGATTTAATCAGTTGATTGTTCCTATCTTCAGAATGCTTCATATAAGTGTTATTTATTCATATACTTTTTTTTTAAGGGAGGAATTATTTATAGCATGTAAAATAATACAGTGTGTGGATTTTGAAACATACCACTAGGTTAACAATTTGAAATTTTTCTTCATCTGTGTCTTTTATGTAAAGAGTACTTTTTTTAAATTGAGACAGAAAAGCTGATAAAAATATGAGGTGACACAAGTCTTCTTAACCAATTTTATGGTTATTTGTCAGTCCAGTGGTGTATAAGATATTGTACACAGACAGAAGAGCGAAAATTATTGGTGTTTGCACACAAATTCTGCAGAAATTATTTGGATATAAGAGACATAAATAGAAGGGAAATTACACAGTGGGGAACTTCCTGATTAATTTTCAAATTATGAATGTTAACATTGTCTGAAAATATAGTGTCTTTGTGGAAGAAATGGGACTTACAGAGGGAATCTTTATACAGGTGAAAGCTGCTGTTGGCACAAAGGATTTGCAGTGAAGGCTGCTGTCTTCTGGGATGTGGTGCCTTGTAATTTGGTAGTTGGGTATCAGTGTTTCAGAACATGCAGCCCTGATTTTCTGTAAGAAGGCTACCACAAAGTTGAAGGCCCTTGTTACTTTGGAAACTCAACACATCTACCAAACTACATAGCATTACAGTATCACCTATCTATTAAACTACACAAAATTACAGTGTCACCTATCTATCAAACTACATGGCCACAGTGTCACCCATTTATGAAACTGCAGTGTCTTGGTATTACCTGGCTATCAAACTACACAGTGTCACAGTATCGCCTATCAAACTACACAGTGTCACAGCATCACCTATCAAATGACATTGTGTCACAGTATCACCTATCAAACTACACAGTGCCACATTCACATTCAAGAAGAAAGGAGTGTTGATAGTCATTTCCATTAGAGTCTCAGACTGCATGAACATTGATAAGTAAAACAGGTCTTGAGGGTGTGTTGGGAATTGGATTGAAGTGATTCAGGATTTGGTTTATTAGTAATCTTCTGTGTTAGCACTGTTCAGTTGTTGTGTTTTAATGTGAGAGGGTGAGTGAGAATTAGTTTTGCAACAGAATGGATGGTTATATGGTAAGGGCAGTATTCACTAGTTGTAAGGATTTAACAGCCTTTGATCTTTTGTTACTCATACGGTGCATGTTCTTACATTCAGTACATCAGTTAACAAATGCATCCCATAAAATGCAATGAAGTACAGATCATAAAATACAATTTATGACAAGCATGCACCTTGTACATGTTTCCACACCGGGGTGCCATCCTCAGGGAGTCTTCTACAACAGAGGAATACAAGTCTAACACACTGATCTAGGTATTGATTGCCCTTACTGGAATCATTAAAATATTAAAATTTTATAAAACAAAATATGATCAACTTCATATATTCTAGAATTTTAATATTTTATTGATTCCAGTGAGGGCAATCAATAATACATTAGCATCATTTAATTAGCACACCAACTAATGCACATACATAATATATATATATATTTTTTTTACATTAAAACATTTAAAATCACTCCAACATTTTTCAATCCTAAGATCGTCTTCAGGGAGCAACACTGTTCCTTACTAAAGGCACATTTTTAAAAACACTCACTGAATGAGTGTTTTTAAAAATGTGACTTTAGCAAGGAACAGTGTTGCTCCCTGAAGACGATCTTAGGATTGAAAAATGTTGGAGCGATTTTAAATGTTTTAATGTAAAAAAAATTGTGTATGTGCATTAGTTGGTGTGCTAATTAAATGACTCTATGAAATGCATGGTGCAATGATAAAGATAATACATTAACGTGTTGGACTTGTATTCGTCTGTTTTAGAAGACTCCCTGAGAATGGCACCCCAGTCCTGAAATACATAGGATTTTGATGTTTGTTATGGTTTTTTTTTGTGGTTTGTATTTTATTGTATTTTATTGAGTGCATGTGTTGGTTGTTGTACTGAACCTTTGATCTGTTTGGAGTTACATTTATATTGAGTATGGGAAACAGAGGCTCTGATTTTTTTATGAGTGTAACAGCAAGAAGTTAATCATGTGATTGCACGTTTTAAATTAATCCAGGACATATCCTGTTCCAATTATGTTTCAATTTTTTCAGATCTTGGTTGGACAAATTTCCAGTATTGATTGCTTCTGTGGTATATGCTTATTTGCGCCTTATCGAAGACCATGCTGTCCCAGCTTTGACTCAGTTAAGACATAAGGAAGTTGTTTTTGTGGTGACACTTATCAGGGAGCGTTTCGCTGATTGCCTTGTGATTGGCCGAGACTTTGTTAGACTGCTCCAAAATGTAGCACGTATTCCAGAATTTGAACAACTCTGGAGAGATCTGCTTACAAATCCAAAGTCTCTTTGTCCAACATTTACAGGTAAGTATTGAATTGTTGGTTAGTACCAAGTAAGAGATGTCTGAACTGAAATCGTTGTGGAACTAGCCATTTTTTCATGTAACTCCCATGCTTCTTTTGGTGGAGTGATCACCCAACTCTGCTTAAAAACACAATCATTGTATTTAGCCTATGTTGAGCCAACTTTTTTACCTGATTTTTTGTCAGAAAAATATTCTTCAGCTCAGAATGACTGTTTTTTCACTGGGGGGTTAATAATAGCAGGTAACATTCTTGTTCATTTTATGTAAATATCAGGGGCCAACTAACATTTAACCTTTAGAGCTCGTGCGTCCTACCCTTTAGGACGGCATTTAAATACCTCCGCGCTCTCTCACGGTACGAGCGTCCTACCCTCTAGGACAGCCACAGCCTCAGCCGTTTAAATAATTC
>Ga0123352_10005521_pt1 | contig 19075 bp, 8 predicted proteins | sample TergutLab28metaG_FD_89700 | JGI IMG/M metagenome (GOLD analysis project Ga0123352, IMG submission 89700) | Labiotermes labralis P1 segment gut microbial communities from Petit-Saut dam, French Guiana - Lab288 P1 | ecosystem: Host-associated > Arthropoda: Insects > Digestive system > Gut ... | reverse complement strand
TACACACAAACACACACACAACACACACGCACACACACACGCACGCACACACACACGCACACACACACACAAACACACACACACACACACGCACACACACACACACACACGCACACAAACACACACACACACACAAACACACAAACACACGCACACGCACACTCACTCAGACTATGTAATACTTATTGCTTTTTAACGATAACAGTGGTTATGTGAACGCAACTCATTGTTACTTTTATACGTGCAATGTCATGTTTTTCCCGACATAGCATACTGTTTAGTACTATCAGAATATCAAAGTCACAATATAACATACGGAGGAATTTTTAAAACATTTTCATAGACGAAACAAATTTCTTGTTAAGTTAAATACGTGATTTATCAAAATTAAAATTTGGTATATAAAGCTGATAATGGAACTCCATTTGAAAACCAAAATATGAACGTTACAAATAGCACCTTTACCCGCAGCTTCGGGACAAAGCGGCTGTCGATTTATTCTTATAAATCAGAGACGTTCGGGGAAAAAGTTATGTTATGAATTATTTGTAAATAAACCATGTGAATTTTAAAATGTCTGCAAACCATATTTTGTGGAACACGCATACACTCCACACGTGCTTCCTTTTGACAAGGAACGTTAGTTTTCTCTTCATTATTACTTTACGTGAATTAATGTCGTTTATGCCACATGAAATCTGAACAGAGTCATTACTGAGTAGCTCAGCTAGCCAGCTGGTTAAATTGTTTCCAGCGTCTTTTAAAACCCAAAGATTCATTACCCGTTGACAACAGCCACCTACTTTGCCCCCTCCTAAACCACATCAATTCGGACCAAACTGTCTCATTTATTTTCTGTCCATTGTAAGGCTCTGAACTGAATAGTTGAAGACCTTTCCTTGAATAAGCATTTCCTTTATTTCTTTAAGCCTGTAATTATGTTGAGTTAATGTTCATCCGAATGTATAAAATTTGACACATTTTAAAGGAAGTGTTAGCTATTTTTATGTTGCACTTTTGTCTCTTATTCTACTGACGATGTGTCGACATATTCATGGGTCACTCAACATTAATTTCAACACAGCAGACTTTTATAGCAGTGAATATGTCCTTCGCATCTGTGACATGAGCTTACTCTCTTATTGTCTCCCAAACAGCAAACCTTTACAATAATTATTACCGCCTCCTTTAATGAGTGCCAAGTAACTTGAGATAATTAGCACTGCTGCTGTGTTATACAGAGGTACATTTTTCGGCATAAGAGAAAAGCATAACACCAGCTGAAGCAGAACACAATTACGTATAATTCGGTGTTGTAGTTATCATTATAAATGGTATGTTTGTGTGGTTTCTGTGTTATATCAAGATGCCTTGAGTTGCCGGGGATGTATAACTGGTTCTAGTGGAAATTAAAGAAAAGCAGACCCACACATAAAACATAGCTTTGGAATACACATGAAAATATGAACCCTTATGGTGATCTTTCATGAATATGCTACTTTCATACAAAACACGTGATCCCCAATATCCATCGCTATCCCGAAACAGCTCTATCACTTGCAGAAAGAGTGACATCGAAAACATCAAGTTTTTGATAGGTCATCAAGAATTCCACTCCAACCACGTGTTCGAAGAAAGCAAAACATACTCTCAAAACTACTTGCAATATATTCCATAAAATATTTTCATTATAATTTTCATAAGCCCTTTTTGAGCCAGATATGTACTTACACATTTTAACACTGAAATTCTCTCTTACGTTTACGGTTTGCTTGTGGCTAATAGGACAGGCATATTTCTCCACAAAACTAATGATTGGAAAATAGATTCTTATTACACACAGGCCAAGGCTGTCGACACCTACGACAAAATCTTACGTGCTTTATTTTCTAAATATTTCGATATTCAGACTGTTATTGACACTGCCTCCTTCCGCAGTGGGCCTAATGTCGATTCTCACTGCATTTGACACATATTTTGCTCATTCTTTTGACTCTACACGTTGGACTACAGGAATGAACGCTAAGAAAAATAGTTATGGTATTTGGAGCGAGTGAGTTGTCGGCTTAAACGACTTAGATAAAAAAAATGGAGACACTGAATTTTTCTTCATTGTTTTACGCTTCGGAGAAACAAGTGCGTGTCGCAGAAGTGCATTATACATTATATAATTACGTTAAGTTACTGATGCTGAACATCAATTTACAGGAGTGTACAGTCATTAACAGTGCGTTAAGAAAGGGAAGGTAAATTCCTTCAGTGGTAGGTGTCTACGCAAGTTGACCAGCGGGTGAGATATGTGAACTGCATATTCCATCATATCAATATTTAAGGTGTTATAAGTAAAAGGTTTGCCGTTGACTTGTCTGATTGCTTATGCAAAGAAACGGCCCTCTCGCTGTTTATTGAACTACATTTTCTAGAGGAAACTGCGTGATTCTCATTGGTTAAAATTAATTAAATTTTCCCTGAGAACAAGGTTCCCCAAACCCACCATGGGCGGATTCGATCAAAAGTTTAGTAGCTCAAACCGCTCTAAATTTAAGGTCCATTAACTGTGAAAGCCGAATTTTGCTTCGTCAGACCCTAACTTGTAAGTTGCCTGGTTTTGCGGAACGAATAACACTGCTGTCACAATCCTGAACAAGAAGATCTACAATCTGAAAAATCTTTAGTTTATTTACAGTTTTAGGGTAAGGACGCAGCATCATTCGTAAACACACGTGTCTTAAATTCTGTAAACTTATATTTATAGAATATTTCCATATTTAAACTCACAGTTTGTTGAACTGCTTGCGATCTGAACACGATATTTCACTACCGAACCTCCGGTTTAAAGTATAAGCTAGTTTGAATTTGATGTCCACACTGCTGACCGGTCACCGAATTCAAAGTGTCGATTTATTCTGTGTATATGAATTTTTTGCAGCTGATATAAGGAGGTAAGTACAATGACTACAAATTCAGCCCCAAGCTCTAGGTATAGAAAATTATAAAATGCATTGACAGCGTCTTATTGCGAAATGAAACAGCAACAGAATCATGAAGCTCATAAATAATAAGATCATTCAAAATTTTTATTTTGTAAAATTTAATTTGTATAAACATAAAATTACAAATTGCAGCTAGTCAAATATTGCCTCCCATACTAAACGGCCTTTTGGGAAAATGTGAATGGCACACTTAGGCTAATAAAAGGCTCGAAAGAAGGGCCATTTGGGTCATACAGCGGATATGAACTAAGTACTGTCGACTGCATTGATTCTAAATTGCCTCAGATAACACGGTTTAAAATACATTCATTAACACCGGATAAGTTTATTCAGCACCTATATGCAAGTAAAAATATCTCGGAGCAGATTAATTTGAAAATCAATTTTGAATAATTTGGGAACACAGCCTACCACTTCAGTTACTGTGCGAATTCTGGTAGAACAGCGAGTAAAGAACCAAATACATTTGCAAATTGCCCACATAATAATTTCAAATGATATTGATTTTATTCAATCAATTCGATTGAATAAAGATGAGGCATTTAAATAAGACCCGTCAGAGTAAAAATTTGCATGCACTTGATTGCATATATATGATAACGCTATTCCGCTCTTACATTTCTATTCTGGTCAGACGAATATCGTAAAGCATTTCTGTGTTCATTACTTGCAATTTAAAACTAGTACGGAATTCTTTAAGTAAGAGCAGGAATGCTGCTTTCACTGCTCTTGCAGTGCTGCACAACAGTAGCCTACATTACGTAACGTACAATTAATTGTATGAAGCTTGACTTTCAATCACAATAAATAGGTGTCAGTAGTAAATTACTATCAGTAGGCCTAAATCCCCCAACTGAATTTTTCCTTCATTTTTCCCAACAAAAACAATGAACATTTGAAAATGTCTCAAGCAAGCTACATATTTCGGGCATCTCATTGTATCTGACTTATCCGGTTTACCGTACCAAACAAGAACTTAATCTTGAATATTGTAATAAGTTTTACACCTATGCTATGCGTTATAATGGCGCAGTGTATTGTATGATGAAAGTATGGAAATCGTGAGGAAACCGTTGAGACATTTTTCCGAATTTTCGGGAATGCGATAAATATTTTGGTAACTTGACAGAGTTTCTTTACATCCAGTTTTCTGAAGGTCTGTGGCAGGTGTCAAAACAGTTCATTCTACACTGAAAATTCCGAATGTTTTTCTTAAAGTCCAAAATTTTCCCTATAAAATTTCATTCTGAACATATTGAAATTTTTATTTTCTCGTACACTGAGAGTTATATTTTGTACATTTGAAGCAAAACATTGACCATGCACGAAAATTAAGATAGCATAATAGTGTTTCTACTTCATATGTCATTGAATTCGTTGCCTGTCAGAGGATGTGTTAAACTGGATAGAATTACACAACTTTAATTTTATTGCGAACAGTTTTAGTGGAAGTCCAAACTTTTTCTATCCTCTCGTGTTTTCTCTGTATGGGAGTAGAATCAAATCAATGATCCCAACAGGCAATGCACCAGAGTTTCAATCAACTGTTATCACTTAGCCCTATTCCCTTTCGATTTTCTATCTGACCTCTCATCACTCTTCTGGCTATAGGCTTACAGCAACGTGTAACCACAAGCCGGAACAAGACGACGCCAAAATTGAAGGTAATTGAATTGATACTGAAGTCCTTGTTTGATACGGATTATACTGACTTTTTAGAACATCTGGATATGTCAGTTTTACAGGTAAGATATTTTGTAATTCAATTAGCAATAAAATCTGGCTTAACAATAACAACTCTTTATAAATTTCATACACCAACAAATATACTCTTTATTAAACTTTATAAAGTTTTAAAATTTACATTAAAAGTCACTTCTACTTGCTCCTACATGTTTCGGTCTTTAAGCAAGGCCATCGTCAGGGAGCCTTCATTAGAGCCTAGCTAAAGTTGTACTAGATTAAGATACGGTAAAAAAAAACTAAGTCGTTATATGTTATTCGGTGGTGTGGCAGCGTGTGTGTATTGTTCATTGTGTTCGGTGCGGCGCTCTCAACACAGCGAACAGCACACATACCGTACCTATGAAATGCTGCCACACTACCGCATAACATACAGCGACGTAGTTTTCTTTTACCGAATCTTAATCTAATATAACTTTAGCTAGGCTCTAATGAAGGCTCCCTGATTATGGTCGTGCTTAAAGACCGAAACATGTAGGAGCAAGTCGAAGTGATTTTTAATGTAAATTTTAAAACTTTATCAAGTATAATAAAGAGTCCATTTGTTGGTTTATGAACTTTATAGATATCAAAATGCAAGGTACATTGATAAAAAACCAACTGTTGTTTTTTTATAAATCCAATCGTCTTTGACAAAGAATTTTGCAATTTATATTACCTATAAATATTTTATAAATAAATTTAGAATTTTTGAAATAATCCTTATCTGCGACGATCTCTTCGAAACTTCACCGAAGAATGCAGCTCGATTAAAAGTTAAAGAAATAAGAAATTGATAAAACTCCTTCCGATAACAGCCTTTTATTTAGTTAATGTTTTTCATCCCGAAGTGTTTGATATGGTATGTTATTTATTAACTAATTTTTTTATTAGTTAATAAATAACATACCATACGATTGTTGTGTTTGACTGAATATTGTTGCTAATTATATACATTTTATTTAGTGCTAAAAGTGTGTATGCAAGATACATTTAAGAAATTCCAGAAGGGTGGTTTTGCTTAAGGAAAAAACCATGAAATATGTCAGTCGTTTTAATGTAGGTAATTAAAATATGTATGTGTCTGTAAGGAATTCAATAAAAACTAGAAAGCACCTTGTTATATAAACATGGTTATGTTTTTCATACCCTACACTCAGGGACATAAAGTAGTTTTTCGTCCTTGTCTTTCGAAAGATCCGCGCAAACGCTCGACATAAGCGGGAGAATTAGGGTTTCAGCGTACTGTTGTTTTTAATACATTATTTGTTCTGTTTTCTCATTTTTTCATGCTACGTACAATTCGTTAATCCCCATATATAACATAAGTTTTGTGTTACCATTTTAACATTAGCCGCTGTACCAAATTAGCTTCATATTTGTATCATATTAATTTCCAAATCATATGCAGCTTATTTTATCTTCTTTCTATTTTCTCCCCACTTTCTTTTCATTTAGATCTCCTAGTTGAGCAATATTTTTATTGCTCTAACTCTCCGATCTGTCTAGTAATCCCATCATTGGTGCAGACTAATTCTTGTGCTGTATTTTGAAGGGATTTTATTTGAGCTCTTCACTGGAGTGACAAATAAATTTTGCAGGAGATTATTAAGTTACACCGATTGTCGAATTTGGACATTCAGTGTTCTGTATTCCTTTACGCATGATGGAAAAATCATGATTTGAGCTGCTTGCTTGCCCGTGCTTTTTGTGCCTTAATTTTGCCTTCGGCACTTCCATCAGAAATGAATATGAGACATTGTGAGAGGGCAGGAACTGTTCTTGTGTTTCCCAGTACTGATAAATCAGCGTGAACAAGGCCTATACTGTCAATCAGTGAACGTGTCTCCAGCCTTTGGATTTGTCTCCTTGAATGGGGAATAACCTATCTTATTATTTCACAACGGGGATTTCGAAAAATATCATTAGAGCTACGGCGAGAAATCGTGGAGTAAAAAACAAAATTTTGAAGTATCGCGAGAAATTCCAAATAACCTTCGAAATATCGCAGGAGGTTTTATCCAGCAATTTGCAGTGCTGGAGAAATTTCCATATCGTGTCCACTGTTTCCGTTTTCGTAGTTAGTGGTTCCTTGGGATACAAAAAGTATTTTAGGGGTTCCTGCATATAAGAAATCCTGGGCACCCTGACTTTGGAATAGTTTTCTATAAGATTCCGTAATTTCGATCTAGTAACAATTTTTCATGGTCAGCATTTTCGAGGGTTTCTATTATATTTTCAAATGCAGAGTAAAATCATCTAGAAAGAGGATCGAGTTTCCTTTTAGCTCTTTTTTGGACAAATTGCTTGTTTAGTCGCGTGAAGGAAAGTCTAGCGTTATTTTATGATGATTTCTAATTATGCAAAGCTTTGTTACGGAGGATTCAAGTCTCCATCCAAATATCTGTCTTCGCCTCATATCTTGAAAAATGGGTTCTCAATGAAAGAGGGTCCCTACCAAACAGCAGCTGGCGTTTTACGAAAAGTTTCGTCTCTTCCATAGAATATTACAATGTCGAAGTCTTCACTTCTTCCGCCTCCAGTTCTAACGCAGTGTGAAAACAGAAGTCAGATTCGCCACAGTGAAGATGTTTCCTGGACATTCAAAAAATTTCACCTCAGAGACATCTGATAGCAAAAAAAAAAAAGTACTTCTGTAATAATTGCCTTACTTCTGCAAAATGTTTAAACTTCCATCTCGCGAATACTCTGGTTTACATTCACACTTATGAAGTGGTCCAGTCAGACTTCTTCCAACTTTTGCGTGTTTGGCCAAGTCTGTGTTTAACTGAAATCATAGCTAAGAAATAACTGGCAGGATATCTCAGAGGATCGCGATGGAGAGAGAAAGCGACTCTGCGTTTCCTCTGAAAGTGTCTCACAATAGGTTGCCGCGATCATCCTGGGAATTCAAAGGAACAAAGACCTACAAAGGATCCCATTAGAAACTGCCCTTTCATTTTACCCTGTTTTCTCTCCTTAGAGTTTTGTAATAATTATTTTTTAAGTTTCCCACTGTTTATTTCCTTCCGTTAATCCCCCAGTTCTTCTTTTGTAATATGACGTATATAAAAGTATTCAATTAAAACATTTATCTTATAAAAATTAATTTAACATATTAACAAAAGTCTTAACACGGCGATTAGGATGAGTCTCATGTGGCTACTACTGAAAATAACCAACAGAAACGAAATGACACTTGCTAAGTAAACAAGCTTTTCAATAGGTGGAGAAATAAAATTGTTAATTGTGCCTTAACATGCACGCTAATTGACACACTCCAGCAGCGGCAGACGCTTGGCTAACGAGATCAATATCAGAACTGAAATACAAACTCTGTTCAGTCAGTTGTTTAGGTCATTATTTATTGTCTCCAGCTTTATATCACAGCAACGTATCTTCCATGCAGTGTTTCTGGGGGTTCTAATATTCCAATTACTATCGAGATAACCTTCCATATTGTCCTAGAAAACGACCCTGCTCCATGTTATACATATAATGAAAGCAACAAAAGGTAATCGACGTTCAGCCAAATGCACTCTTGACCTTTGCCTGTTACTATAAGGGGAAATCGGATAAATTAATTAAGTGCACTTTGGCGGAACTGAACCAAGTACTGTATACTAGATGAGATTGTTCTAAAAAGCAAAACTTATCTATGAAAGCGGGAGGCAGCCACGCACAAACATTTTTGTTCGGAGTTTCTGCCCCACTACTAAAGGAGTATTTCCGTAGGACAAGTAGCAGTACTTGTTAGACATTTCTGTTATTGCAGATATCGGAACAACTACCCCGGTCAGAAAATCTTCTCTTTAAACCTTCCTGTTTATTCTAAATAACACTGACTTCTGTATTAGGATTAATGAGGCAGTTTTGGGGATTTATGTACCTTAGTACATTTTCAACAGACATTTTCATTTTTGGTTGTGTACGCGCCATCAAAAATTCTTCAACATCACACGACATGTGCGGTGGTATTGTTTGAACCACTCGTCTACAAGCATTGGTTTCAGATAGCATCGAGCCTGCTAATGGGACTTTCAGGAGGCTGACAGTCTAGCTTGACCACACACCATGAGTTTCCAGACAGCGGTGAAACGATATGCTTTTGCCCACGCTGCATTTCAGATTCATGCTACAGCGTATGCAGGTAACCAACCTACGAGTATAAATTTTAAATGCAGATTTTATACCAGAGCTTAAGTTGTAAACGTAATTGAACAGAGGGTGTACAACTTGTCTGTGTGTAACGTAGGAACATATCGTTGGCAGATTCAACGCGACTAAACTAATTTACCACGTGGGCAAGTGTCTTTCGTAAAGTGTTCATATTTACTCTATTTGTTCTTGTTTGACGGTGGCAAAATTGCACAATCCTGTGTAAATTCACTTCCATCGCCAGATTTGGAAACGTCTTAAATGACCACTAAATTAAAATATAAAATATTTTTTTAATAAATTAGACTTTATGATGCTATTTTTGTTGTCTTTCTTTTAGCAAGCTACTTCTGTTATTTGAAACAGAACACTGCACGGACTATATAAAAATTGAAATTTTCTAATTTTGAAAAAAAAAAAAGTATCGGAACACAAATTTATTCCTGGTTTTATTAAGATTTCATTAATACGATTTTCTTATGCGTTTGGCCTAAGCTTATGTTATTTTGGAGCCAAATTTAAATTAATATTAATAAAGAAATTTTGATGTATATCATACATAATCTATACTTGAGCAGTAGGGTCTTTAATAAAGAAAATGAAACGACGAAAATAATATAGTTGCAAAATTAGAAATGTATGCATTAGGGAAGTACGCTTTTATGTTCTCTACTAGGAACTTCTTATGCTTATTGGAATGTAAATTATTTGTAATTACCCGCGCTCCGTTTTTAAGTTATATAATATAGGCCTTACCTTGAGCAAGGTAAAATGTCAATTTATTTCGTTCATTCTGTTTACTAATTACTCATACGTGCTTAAATCCGAATATCTCTTACGTCATGGTGGAAGATATGTTGAAATCAATTGGCGGCGATGACTTGTTCGTCGAATAAAGAAGATCAGTATGTTTAAGATTACAGTCACTCAAGTACTAGTAAGTGTAGTGTCAAGTCCAGTTTGCTTAGTAAATACAGTCCTATTGTCGTTGGAAGGCCGTGGAATTAAGACAGCCCTTGACGTTTTGCCCCATGTTATTCGCCTGTGTCGATCATTCCCACTGTACGTTGCTGCAGGGCTACACGTCAGCTGTAACAACAGCAATGAAGTCAGTCAGCCTGGTCAATGTTGGAAATATGATCATCGCAAAGCCAAACCCTCGTACCAACCGATTCTGAATAAAATTCCATAGAAAATGCATCTATGTAGATGGGAGCGTTTGGGCTGCCAGTCTGTGGCACAGAATGCAAATATATTTAATTCAAATTAGGTATCTTCTGGTCCAATAAACCAGCAGTACGTGCACAGACTTCCTCTCTAATGTATGCCTCTTACAAAACCTTATACCTAGCACACAGACATGCGAGTTTGAGGGATCGGCTCTTAGTTTGATATTTCTTCAGCAGATATCGTTACAGTCAAGATTATTACGTCGATATTTGTCACTAATAAATGTGCTCGGAAGGAAAACTAGAAGGCTTTCACGCTTTACACTATTTCGTCTGAAGATTGCCCTATTCACGGATGTGACGCCGTGTGTTCTGGTAATATAGTACTGTCGTTTCTTATGAAGTCGCTGCCTCTACCTTTAAAAATTGAGATAGAACTTCCTCCGGAAGGTCTTTAACCCTCTAATAGACCGAAGGCTTTCACGTCTTCGAAGAGAGCAATTTTCTTAGACACCGCTTTGAGAAGCTCTAATCTCACAGAATTTCTTCTTCTCAGTTTATCTCTAACAAAAAATGGCAACCTAATTAAGTAACGATCCGTAGCTTAGTATATCTTGGGTAGTTAATAGTCATTTAGTTATGTAACTACTGTTCGTAAGGAAAGTTATATTGTAATTCTGATCATAGGTAAACGGAAAAAAACAATTTCTCACGCATTATTAGGTGTGGGTATGCGGTTGCTTTCTTGCTGGAATTGCTGGTTCGAATCCTGCCGGGTACATGGTTGTATGTCTCTTGTGAGTGTTGTGGTTTGTCAGGTATAGGTCTCTGCGACGGGCTGATCATTCATCCAGAGGAGTACTACCGAGTTTGGTATGTCAAAGTCTGATCGTGAAGCCTCAATTTTGAGAAATCCTTGTCTCACTAGGGGCTGTTGAGCCTTGGGAGGGGGACGGGGGAAGTTCTATATCATCATGGAGCGGTTGAGGAACGCGTGTGAAACGAAGACAGGATACCGAGGGAAATCATCCACAGCCAAAGTCTTAAATTTCGTAACCTTCGTCTGGTATTTCCAGTGAAATTGACTCAAAGGAATGAGAAAGACACGACATTAGATCTCATGTTAAATATTAGAAATGCCTGTAAAACTTTACTGGGGAAACTTTAATGGAAGAGACCACTTAGGCGACCAAGGCTGAGACTGGAGGAAAAACTTTTAAAGGTTCTTAGGGAAACAGGTGTTACTTGGGAATTTCCGTCGAGTTCATAAAGACAGGGGTCAGTAGTGGTCTTTTGTGTACAACGTTACAAAATTTATGTTCAATAAAAGTGGGTATTTTGTGAGCAGCTAAAGGATATCATCTGCAGCGCGTTTTAACATATTGCCTCTTCTTTGTTACCAGATATTTTTGAAGTTATTCTTCTGTTTGGTATTGAAGAAATTAACACGGTGTGTACTTTAGAATGGATACGATCACGTTGTGGCTAACGGTTGGAACAACACCAAACAGAACTTCAGAATGGTAACTTATAAGTGTCCATTATCATGACTGTCTTCGAAATCGCCCTAGGAATAAATCGTTAATATTCTAAATCCTCTAAATACCTTCAGTTCATTTTGCTGTTCGAATGAAGACGTGCTGAAGCCATTCTAGAGAAAGAAAGAGAATGGTCTTCACCTTCCTGACGTCATCAATAGAATGCCCAATGACAATGTCGAAACAGAGTTTTAGCACTATATATATATATTAAGGAGAACAGAATTAAACGAAACTTCGAGGTATTTTAGCAACTCTGTTTTGTTTATCCTCTTTAATTACAGGTGAATGAGATCATAGCATGATTTCGTCATAATGTGTAGTTCAGTCGAAGTGCAGACACAACGCTTTAAATTTGTCATAGTCCTTTTTACTCTAATCTATTGACCTCCGTCCAAATCACATTCGTTGTATACTGTGTCGATATACGGGCAATGGTTTCTACACTATTTACCAGGATTACTACTCTGTGTAAACATAGGTGAGGAGACACAATTTTTATCTGATAGTCACTGACAGGCTGCACTTATCTACAATACGTTTTTCATCTTTTACGTGTTTCCACGGAAAATTAAACGTCGATACTACAATAGGGAACAGACCAAGTGTCGTATATTGTCAAGATCGATGCTGCAGCATACAGTCGGACCTAAAGATACACAAGTGGAAACGTGTAAGGTAAACCATCTGAATGCTATTTATAAAAGTCGTGCTATGCCTTCTGTAAGACACTGCATCTCCATTACATAAAGCGCAATGTTAATCATGTTTATGTGAACCATCGCTCTTATTACGTGACCGGGATGAAAAACAATCTCTTAGTACGAATAAGTTATTTGACAAATGTTATGTTATTCATACCGTTCATGTTCTTACAATTAAATGTCATCCAACATATACATTCTTTGATACACATTTTATTACACACATCAACTCATACATGTTTCGGCACCGAGGTGCCTTCCTCAGGGAGTCGGTATAACAAAAGTATATAAGCCAATATGCAACTCTAGGTACTACTCCTCCTTCTAGGAATGGCTTACTTACTTACTTAATAACTTACTTACTTATTTACTTACTTACTTACTTACTTACTTACTCCATGGAGCAGAGTCCTTCTTGAGAAGCTAACCGGTTTTCAGCTGGTCAAGAAATTCCCCGTGTTTTAGGAAACACGAAGATTCATTACCGCATTCACAAGTGCCCGCCACCTGTCCCTATCCTGAGCCAGCTCGATCCAATCCATGCCCCTACACCATACTCCCTGAAGATCTATCTTAATAATATCCTCCCATCTACACCGCTTTGTACTATACACTTCGCTTGGCGTGTCTGACATGTACCTCATTATATACATATCGTGAAACATAAACTAATTTTCATTAATAATATTAATACACACAAACACACACACACACACACACACACACACAAACACATACAATTATCTAAAGCGCTAATATATTTACAGGGCGACATATTTTCAGATCACATGGAAAGAGGCCGATGTTTGTGTACATCCTGTACATACGTAAAAACAACTAAGAACTGGAAACTGTGGTGACTAAATGTTACATATTTTAATACAAAATTTCATAATACTCTAATATGTGGTTATCAAGTTTATTTACTTTAACATTTTAAGATTTTCGTCGTTCCTAGACGGAGGAGCATACCCTATATTGGTACGTTGACTTATATAACTTTGTTGTAATGACTTCCTGAGGATGGCACCCCTGTGTCGAAACATGTAAGGGTTGATATGTGTCAGACATGATGTACCACAGAGTACACGTGTTGGATTGTGCATCGACTGTAAGTCATTTGACTTTACAGTCGGTAAGTTTGTTAGTGGCGGCATGTAACTTGATCGATGTAATGTGTAGGTTGCGGGACGGAGGACAGAGCAATTATAGTTCGATTCTTAGCAAGGTATATAAAATTTTAATTTTTTGCATACAGTCCCAGATCTACCCTGCGGCCCACCCAAACTCCTAGCCAGTGGGTACTGGTAACTATTTCTTCGAGGCTAAAGATGACGGGACATGAAGCCAACCAGTCTTCTACATAGAGTGCCGATGTTAAGAATAAGTGGTTGTGTAATTTCTCTCCCTCGTATCTTAATGACGTGCAAAGGAATAAATTTACTTTCAACGAAATTAGGCTGTGTGTTACGTGTTGGAAGAGGAAGTTAAGTTAGACCTCCATTTCAGTGTGTTCTTGCTTGCATATCTCTTATAAATAATTTATACAAAATATAATACTGCACAAATCTCTAATCATAAGTATCATTCACAGTCTATATATTCATAACTTTAAGGTGAACTTTTACTGAGGGTAATTTATTGTATTGTGACGATTTCATTTGGCGTGTATCTTGTACTGTGGTTGTTTTAACTTCATTTGTAATGTGTCGGTGAGTGTATGCGGGGGTGTTTTGACAATTGTGTGGGTGTTTTGGTAATATGTGTACTTGTATTTACTGTGTTTTGTATCGTTTGAATTGTTTTTTTATTGTTTCTTTTATGTGTATTTATTCTTATTTATTTTATCTGTACTAAGGTAAGGACAACTGCCACCGATTGAAAACTCATTTGCAGTAAGTAACTAAGTAGGTAAGTAAGTAAGTAAGTCAGTAATAATAATAGTAATAATAATTTTTTACTATTTTACTAAACCACATCCCTTCGACTATCATAAGAATCATATAAGGAAGTTGCTTGCAAAATGACTCGAGATCTCAGTACCCTGTACCGCATGAAAATTAAGTTTAAATTCTGCGCTTCGTATGTAAATAAGAGTTCCACCAAACAGTAAAAGGTGATTCGTCGACTACTGCTGTCCTTTTTACAAGGGGGAATATATGAAATCGGAAGAAATGGAAGCATCTATAAAACTACGAAGATATTCCATTATTTTCTTGGGGGGGGTGCATAGAGCAAGAACTATCATTCAGGGTAAAAGTGATAAACGTAGTGGAATGTCCTGGGTCACATTCTTGGCCCAAAGGCCGGATATTCCTATTGGGATGTTCGTTGGTTTCTTTGGTCTAGGTCAGTTGCTGCTGGAACAGTAATTTAGAATCTCGTAACTTCACGTGAGATATCATCACGCCTCATCGAGGTAGTCATATTCCTACGTCGAAATAACGAGAGAGGCGAGGAAGTGATGGACTTTTGTGGGGTTTCTTGTGTAAATAGGCAATGTGATAATAATAATTATGTAATGTGATAATACGCAAACAAAAGACCTACAAATCTGGTTATGGATACTGTTTCAAAAAGTCCATATTCTCAGTAACCAGTACATAATTAGCTTAATAGGAGCTTTATGTTTTTTGTACCGTGCATTGTGATACAATTAGTTACAATGTTAACCAACAAAATGAACATTTCAAATTAATGTTTTAATTCAATTCCTATTTTCTTCTGCATGTTTCGAACGTCCTGTGTTCATCATCAGGAAGGCCTTATTGTACACGCAATTTTTCATGCATTTATGCCATATAAAACTGCATGTACAGTAAGGCCTTCCTGATGATGAACATAAGATGTTCGAAACACGTAGAAGAAAAGAAGAATTGAATTAAAACAATACTTTGAAATATGCATTTTGATGGTTAATATTATATAATTATTTCGGATCATCAGACACGAAGTCACAAAACCTGTCCACAGAACACACCTTTCACTGTGCTCGGCTTTCCCTTAAATATAATCACTGATAGAAAACTGTTTCTTAGTTTGTTTGTGATCGAGAGAAATGTTCCCATTTGACACATTTTTTATAACACGGACCTGCTTCAAAGTGGCATTGAAATGCCGTAAGCCGTAGCTCATTCCTGTCGTTCATTGTTTCACTGACTTTGAATCAAGACATTTGGATGTGTCAGAGATGAATGGTTTCTACTCCAAAGGGAATTGCTTCTGCAGAATAAGTCAGCCGGTAAATTACATTTTGATCAAAGATTACTGATAACTACGGAGAAGCTAGGCTATATAAAATTTGCTAGCTGAATACTTCAAGACAGGTGAATAACGAACGTCCGGAGGGAAATTTACTTCTTTTTTGTTGTGTTTACAGCAAGTATGTCACGAAGGTAAGCGTATATGATATATAGCCTAAAGGTAATTTCAACCGCGTTTCCTAAAACCAATGCATACGAAAGCAAAGGGATTCTTTGTATAGCTAGCGAACAAATTACTCTAGACCTCCTTGGACTTGACATCCATAGAAGAGACAAAGAAGTTAGTAATGTAATTGTGTCAGCTTCGTAATTTATACTCGTCAAGTGTGTTTTATTCCGAATAAATCTGGACTAGAAATTACCATAAACCATGCAAGTAGCAATGAAACGCTGGGTTACACCTTGCTGGCCATGGTAGGTTTTTCTTAAACACGATGCACTCATTTTGCCACAGAACAAGCAGCCTAGCTTCAGTCCTACATATATAATGAAAAGAATTATTTTATTTTCGTTATACTGTCACATTTATGTCTGATATCTTGTAACTTCCACCGCAAAAATGGAAGCAGTATATTCCTCGATGTATTTTGTACCCTTCTACCAGACTACGAAATGTTAGCGTAACATGAAAGATCGAATATCTATTTTCAGCCTACATGGACATTTGTAGATTTAAAGTGGGTTAATGGATTAGGAAAAAGAAGGACCCTTATTTGTGGAAAGTGTCCTGGAAAGCAATGAAGAATATATTAAACCGGGATATTCTAAATTGTTTGAGTGAAAATAAAACTTTCCGATGGAAAGATATTTATGTGCTGCAGAAATTCTGTATTTAGAAAGTGTTTAACGGAAATATAAAGAAAACGATCGGATACCAGACCAAGTAAAACGGTCCTATATCTTGGCGGATTGCCGTGAAGAAAGAAGTGTACCATATATAGCGAGTCCCAAGTTTTTTTTTTAAAAATACGGAAGCAATCTGTGCAACCCTGAAAATATTCATCGTATGCAAAACATAAAACGTGTAAACCGTAAGGCGGAATTCGCGCGCAGAATCTGAAAAGAGATTCATAACACATACATCTATCACAATGCCTATCATATTAAAGCTTAAGCTTGTTAAAGCATGTGTTCAGAAGGACTTTCTACAACCCTCAGACACACGTGGCACATGTTCTACATATCCTGTGCACACACTGTGTGCTAGCAAATTTGTGTAAAGCCCACCTCTGTATGTGTTTAGGTGTGTTTATTGCACTACGTTGTCTCTGAAACATCCCCAGAGATTATAATCACATAGTGTTGGATTAGGTGAAGGGGCGGGCCATAAAGGATGGCTAATTCATTATTAAGCCCCCAGTATATTACGTATGGCAGCACTTAATTTTGTACGTTCATGCTGAAAGAACCCAAATTAATTCTTGTCACTTAATTTTAAAAATAATGTATATGTATGAGAATTTGTCCGCGGCACCCCTTCTTTAATTTATTACATCAGAAAATAAAATGGGTCCAATTATTCTTGTCGCACTGAGAGAACAAGGTACACCGACTTCAATGTCACGCGACTCCAACTCGTGTATTAGTCTGGCATTATCTTTTGAGTACTCAGTGTTCCTTTGAGTGTTTGCGTGTATTCACGATTACACTTTGCCTCAGACAGCCAGTATACAATCTACTCTAGGCAACAACTACCTTCGTGAATATTTATTCTGAACGGAATTGAAATACAGAGTAATCGACTTCTAAATTTACTACATCACATCAAGTACCGCGTCTCCTTCATGTAGGTTTCCGCAATGAAAACATTTTGTATTAACCTTTTAAAGTCTTCTGGTTACGTGATGCACCAACAAGTTTAGCATTCAACAATTGTACGCTCTGTCTACACTGTATTTTGCGTTTTGTATTTATTTGAGATCAAAGAGCGATTTGTGCCACTTACATCATAAACTAATTGGTTTTTATAACCGAGATGGAAAGTGTTTACAGCGCGGTACGAGCTGGGTCTTTAAATAAAGCAGTCTGCACTTCGTCTTTAAAGGGTTAAATTGTATGTCATTATGACAAATAACAATCTACGTAAGCATACATGTCTCTGTTCTGCTTTATGTACCATATTCATGGAAACGAAGAACAATTGAAATAAGCGCAGCTGCTAAAACTAGAATGTTTTGAAAACTTGTGGATAGGTGTGATAAAGCATGCAGAAGTGTAAGCACCCTCCAGCAACAAACCCCTAGAAACATGAGTCACAGTATGCTCCGTAACACAGACGTTGGCGAAGGTTTCGTTTACAAATGAATGCTGCATATATATATATATATAGTGTACGCTAAGATAATACGAATTATCGAATGAGTAAAAACAAACTAGTGGGAGGTAATAAATCATGCTACGAATCGTCCAAACTCTGGAACGTTACGTACGAGAGAATTTTCTCAACAACATATCAAAAATAAAGAATTTCCTTGGAGGAGGCTTTGTCGCAAGCTTCACACAGCTTCTGACGTATTTCTTTACGTCACGATACGTCGTGCCTCCCAAATGATGTTATCAACAAATGCCGAAGTGAAAAATCTATGGAGAATTCATTAAACAAATTCGCATAATTTATTAAGATGTTACAAAGTCTCAGCCTGGCACTTTCATTTATTTAGTTCGTAATTTTATTCCTACCGTCCTTTGCAGATGTATTAGTATGCATGTGTCGAGTAAGATAGCCAGCATGAATATGGTGCATAAATAATTTTTACAGAAATTCATTTCCAGTACTTGGAAAAGTGTGTGATTGACAGTAGCCTGTTCGTGATTTAGATTTCACAGATTTCGAATTAAAAAAAAAAGAATTTAAATACTAGTGGGATGTAACTAAGCTAGTTGGTTGTCTCTGTCTTCCGAACTTATTTCTTCACTTCTACCTTTCTTTTCGCAAGTCTTTGTTTCTTTTCAACTTCTCTTAAATTCTTTCCTCACTTTCATGTTTCTCTTTCCCTTTATCCGCGACAACGAAATCAGAATAAATAAAGCTGCTTGAAATTTGTGGTCCCTGTGACAGTAGCATATTTGGACGAAAAATATGGAAAAAGCGAACTTTGTAAGGCACAACATCTGTCTAATGTATACGTCAAAACAAAAAGACAGAAAATTACATACAGATCAGTATAGATTACGTTACATATTCAGTAAAACGTACGGGACGCCTTCAGTTTGTACAGTGAGTAGGAAACGAAATGTGTGGGCGAGGGTTCGTGGTTTTATTCTCGTAAGTAACGAAGCATTTGAAGTTCCTCCAAAACGTCTAGATCGCTCTGGGGCCAATCCAACCTAATACTCAACAAGCTGACCGCCTACCTGCATCCAGTGTCGAGTTTCATGTCGCGTTTACTCACACATTTACTTTCCCACTTGATAAATTTTACATTCATTGTTCCGTGCATCATTGTAATTCTTTAAAATAACCAACACGATGTCACTTGTAGACTATCCTTTATTTTCATGGGTAGTCGTCATTCACTCTCTACATGT
>Ga0123352_10005520_pt1 | contig 19076 bp, 10 predicted proteins | sample TergutLab28metaG_FD_89700 | JGI IMG/M metagenome (GOLD analysis project Ga0123352, IMG submission 89700) | Labiotermes labralis P1 segment gut microbial communities from Petit-Saut dam, French Guiana - Lab288 P1 | ecosystem: Host-associated > Arthropoda: Insects > Digestive system > Gut ... | reverse complement strand
GGAATTTGATGTTAACACGTTGTTCTACATTAGCACTCAGCATTATTCCGACGGAGCTCAGACACACGATCCGCTTCTAACAATGGTCACGGCCAGACTAACCGATGCGCGTGAATGAACCTTCGTGTGACGGTAGAGGGAAGTCCACGGGTCAATGCCCTACCCTCCTCTTCGTCATCAACGTGGCCGGAAATGAGTAATAAAAGCAATCCGGTTTTTTTATTGCCACACCTCATACACTTGATGAGGTCCGTGAAATTTTTTAAACATTTTTTATTTTGTATGTGTCTTATGTAGGTTTGGGAGCTGCTGCTATGCAAAGTACTGTGTCGGATAATTGTTGAAGTTTAATTGTGTTTTTACTAAATACACTCACATAGTGTATATTTAATAAGAGCTTTTGATTATGCGTGTATGCTTGAAAGCACAGACAATTACAATGCACATTATAGTGATATTATTATTATTATTATTATTATTATTATCATAATCATCAACTAGCTTATTTATGTTTAATTGACGAAGTTAAATGACATACTGTAAAGCTACACTACGGTTTGTAAATTTGTTAGGTTGTGTCAGATATAACCAGAACAGGCCTATTGGTAGATAATAAAATCGTCGATAATGTTATCAAAACGAATCTCATTTCTATGTTATTCCATTGTAATATAATTCGCGCCGATCCTAGTAGCCGCGCAGCCTAAGGCGTGAGTCTGTGACCGCTCGCCTGCTGGGACTGCGGGTTTGAATCCCGCCGGGGGCATGGACGCGAGTGTTGTGTGTTGTCAGGGAGAGGTCTGCTTCGGGTTGAACCACTCGTTTAGAGGAGTCCTACCGACTGTGGTGTATGTATTTGTGTGTGTGTGTGTGTGTGTTATCGTGAAGCCTCGACAATGAGGAGGTCCTGAACTACAATGTGCTGTCGTGCCCAAAAAAAAATGTAATATGAGGAATTGGCGATACTTACAAATGCTGGGAGAGGTGCTCTGTCCAAATACCGAGATCGCAAATTCCATTTCATTTGAGCGTGTTAGAGTCATTCGGAATTGATGACCAAGCAGCTTCGGTAATTTTAAATTGCAGCCGCTTTTGACCCCCGACGTATGTAGTTCAATTTAATGTGCTTTTACTCGTATTTCCAAAATTCATAAAAAGTATTTCCATGTTATCTGTGTATACTCGCATACTTTTACCTATTTGAACTTCCTCGAAACACTCTTCCTAAAATGTAACATAAAGTTTCATATCAGTGTAATATTGTCAGGCAATGAACGGTGCTAAATTTCGGCGGTGCTGAGAAACCGTGACTCAGCAACAGTTGGTGCAAAATTCTACGGCAGATGTGCAGCAGATGTAACTTGCACAGTGTCAACATACGTGCATCCCCTTGTTTGTAGTGCGAATCCTGTTTTATCCACAATGTTCAATTACAACTTTTAACTGTTTGTTTCTTATTCTACTGGTAAGAATCTCGCCATTTTTAAGAGAGAGCTCTTACAATTTGAAGGAAGAAAGCTCAGTACACCAAACTTTGTTTTCACATAGAATTCCTTAAACAGCTAATGCCCTATTCATACTATCAAAAAATTATTTCAATTTATTAAACAAAATTTTTACAATAATTTCCTTCGGGATGTGACGACGTGTCATCTGATACAAATGAACCGACGTTCCGAAGAGAAGCGCTGCAGGATGCTTCAACAAAGGACACGGAACTGTAAATTCACCCTGAAAAGTAGGTATATATATATATATATCACAATACGCAATCTGACATCCCACACATCATTCTTAGTAATGAAAGCCAAGACCACAGATTTCATTCTCCTTTTGTTCGCCGCCTGATGATGTCAAAGGCACAGCGATTGGTCCTCCTATATCTTGCAGGTATCAATACTGAGGCGGCTTCGGATACTATGTCAATAAAAAAAGGGTAATTCTTAAACGCTATATATTATAGTCATTTAGAGACAAGAGCTTCTGCAGGATCTGAAATTGGTACGTCACAATCCCGTCACTAAAGATTTTGATATAAGTATATCACAGCGGCTAGGCCAGAAGGTGAATTATGTCCACGTACAGAAGAATTCAATGCAAGCTCTAATATACATAGACATATATATATATATATATATACACACACACACGCACGAGTGACACAGACGCTCGGTTATAGGCCCGCATATTGGGGTCTCTAGAGGATGTGCTATAGGCGTGTTAACGGTCTATAAAACTGCCTGTAGAATCGCACAATTATAACACAGCTTGTGGAGATATATATTTATAAGTGTCTATATTATTGCCTCTAGTAATACCCTCTATAAACACATACAAAAGAGAGAATATAAAGGAGGGAAGCGGGACGGCTTTGAGAGAATAATACACGCATATAGAGAGAAGTAACTTTAGAAAATCTAATGTGCTCACACATAGAGAGGCGCCCTTTGAGATTGTAAAGTGGGCATATAAAGAGGGGCGCATTACGAAATCTAAAACGCGCATATATATGTATATATATATATATATAGAGAGAGAGAGAGAGAGAGAGAGAGACCCATATAGAGACTCAGTACGCGCATACGCTCAGTGATGCTTTCATAAACACTAGTAGGCATATCCAAAGACAGGCCTCTCCACAGACTCGGAATGCGAGCATATAGACAGCTGTTATTAGAGCCTCTAATACAGGCATACAAGTATATGCAGCGGATACTTTAAAAAAATCAAAACAGGATCTTTAGAGAAAATAATACAGGCATGTATAGGACAGAAGTTTTCAGAGATTCAAATATGGGCATTTATTGAGACAAGACATACAGACCACCATAACGGGCATTCGCGCTAACCTAGATCCACGTTTCGCTGAGATCGGTAAAAAATTCAGCAAAGATTACATAAGGGTTAAAGCAGTTATTCTGACATAACTCGGCTCATACTGCAGGTCCACATCTCGTCACTGCGCCCAGTCGCCAGACACGATCCAAAGTCGGTTTAGATCTGTCCCGTATTCAGGGCGTTACGTGAAGACGGGGGACCGCTATGGCTACAACTCGGAAGGTCGCTTGTTCGATCCCAGCTGGTGTCATTGGAATTTTTCATTGACATAAAATCCTTCCATACGCACTATGGCCCTGGGGTCGACTCAACTTCTAACAGAAATGACTACCAGTAGCATTTCCTGGGGGTAAAGGCGGCCGATGCGTAAGATTGACAACCTTACCACCATCCTGTGCCGTTGTCATGAAATTTTGGAACCTAACTTCCTGGAACCCCCTGGGCCACTCCAGGCCTCTAACGGGACTGCTTTAAATTTTACGTGAAGACAAAAGTATTCCTCCGTAACTCGGCTTCTGCTCCTTCATAAAGATCCAAATTTCGGTCACTGCACAGATTGGGTTTGTCGATCTGTCAGTAATAAAGGTCATTTTCCAAAAAGACCAAAATGGGTTTTCTACAGTAACTCTACCCCTACTGCACGAAAGTTCATGAACGTACATATCACAGCCAATGTGCACATTGCCTACACAAGAACAGAGATTGGATTAATTCCGTAAAGTGTCAAGGGCACTTTACATAAATACCGAAGCAATAATTCCTCTGTAACTCTTTTCCTATCCTAGGTAAGTTCATGTAGGTTCATATCACGGTCTGCGCACATTGCCTACTCACGATACCAGATTGGATTAGATACGTAAAGTATGCAGGGCACCTGAAACAAGACCGCATTAATTGTTTCTCTGTAACTCGGTTCCTATTCTAGGTAGAATCATGAACATCCATATGACGGTCTGCGCACTTGCCTTTAAGCAAATCGAGATGTGATTTGATCTGTTAGGTACCAAGGCCATTTTACATGAAGACGAAGCAGTTATTCTCGTGTAATTCCGTTTCTACTCTAAGTAGATTAATGAACGTCCATGGCACGGTCAGTGCGCACATTGCCTACACACGATGCCAGATTGGATTAGATCTGTCAGGTATCAAGGGCACTTTACATAAAGACCGAAGTAGAAATTCCTCTGTTACAGAGTTTCTATTCTAGGTAGATTCATACAGATCCATAACATGTTCGCGGCCTGCATCAGGACGCTGCCGCATACTGTCTCATACCTTCTGCCTTTTTCTATCTTCTACAACCTTCTACTGCCTGTCTTCTGCCTTCTGGAACATTCAACTATTCTGCGTCATACAGTCACCCTTTTTGCCGCCATCTGCCTTCTGCCTCTTGCTTCCTGCAATGTGCCGCCTTTATTCTGCCTTTTTCCGCCTGAAGCGGGCTTCTGACGATTTCTGCCTTCTGCCAGTTTTTGCTTCTGCGTCTAATGCCGTATTCTGCCTTCTGCCACCTTCTGCTTCAGCTCCATTCTGCCGCCTGCTTTCCACTTTCTGCTGCACTCTGCCACCTCAATTCTGACTTCCTCCTTTCGCTCTCAGCGTTCTACCACATATTGTCGCCTCCTGTTTCTGCTGCCACATTCCGTCTACTGCCTTCTGCTGGCTTCAGACTGTCTTCAGATGCCCTGTGCTTCTGCTGCCTTCTACCACCTTCTACCTACCACACTATTTTCTTTCTGACTTCTACTGCCTTCTACTTTCATCCTCCTTCTGCCTTTTATGTGTTCTGGCGCCATCATCTTTCTGCCGACATTTCCTTTTTCTACTCCTTTTATCGCCTTATGCTTTGTGCCATCTTCTGTCACTTACTGCCCTCTATCGCATTCCGCCTTGAGGCGCCTTTTGGCCCTTCCTACCTCCTGCTGCTTTCTGCCGCCTTCCGCTCCCTGACGCCTACTTCCTTCTTCTGCCAGTTTCTGCTTTCTGCTGCCTTTTGCTTTTGCCACCTTCTTCTTTCTGGCGCCTTCTGTCTTCTTCTCCTTCTGCCTTCTGCCGCCTTCTACATTTTGCGACTGCTGCAGTCTTCCCCTTCTGCTGCCCTTTGCCGCTTTCTACAATTTGCCTCCTTCTGCCAACTGCATTTTGCTTTCTTATTACCGCCACCTTCTGCCGTCTGTCACCAACTTTCCGCCTTCTGCCAACTTTCTTCTGCCCTCTCCCTTAAGCCGCTTTCAGCTTCCAGCAACCTACTGTCGTCATCTGCATTCTGTCACCTCCTGCCGCATTCTGCCTTCTTTCGCCTGCAGCCTTTTGTCGCCATCTACGTTCTGCCAACTTATGCCAACATCAGCCTTCTGCCGCCTTTTACCTTCCGCCACATCCTGCTACTTTCTGCCTTCTCCGTTCTGCCGCTTTCTGCCTTCTGCCGCGTAATGCTTTCTGCTGCCATTTGCTGTGTTTTGCCTATATCTTTCTGTCGTCAATTGCCTTCTGTGTTCTGCCCCTTCTGCTTTTTGCCGCCTTCGTCTCCCTGCCGCTTTCTGCCTTATTCTTTAAGCCGCCTAATGCCGCCTCCTGATTTCTGCAGATTTTTGCGTATTGCTGCCTTATTCCTTCCACCAACTTCTGCTTTCTGTCGCACTCCGTCTTCTGCTGCCTTTGCCGCTATTATCGTCCACCTTAAGCTGACCGACTCTCGGTTCATACCAAGGAATATACGGAGGAATAGGAGCCACTTTGTTTAATCGTTGTTGTGAATTTATAAGACCGTACTCAGCATGTTTGTTTATGTCTCACACACAATCATAAAAACTAAAAGACTGACCATCCTGCTACCTCTTTTTCCGACTTCTGCTGCTTTCTGTCTTTTGTCTCTTTTTGCCATTTTCTGCCCTCTCCTGCCTTGTGCTTTCTGCTTCCTTCAGCCACTATCCTTCTGCTTCCTACATTTCTTCTTCCTTCCACCTGCTATCGCCTTCTGTTGTGTGGCACCTCCTGCCTTAATGTGGCATTTGCCGCATTCTTTCTGTGTTCTTCCGTCTGGGGTCTTATGCCGCCTTCTGCCGCCTACGGCCTTCTGCCTTCTGGAAACATCAGTATTATTCATTATTATAATGCGCGTGTAGACACGTAAGTTTGAAAGTGCCAACAATTAAAAGTGGTTTATTATTTTACATACAATTGTTTCACACAAACCTTCGGCGTTTCTGCTTTTTCTGTAGCAAGAATTTTAGTATTTTTTCAAACTGCATCACTTGCCGAGGCTTGTAGCGGATTGTGTAAATCTCAAAGTAAAATAGATGAGACGAAGTTTTGTAGATTAATATTGCATCCTCTTTCAAATCTCAATTAACTGTATTTCCTTCTCTGTACTCAAGGATTTACAAAGGAAAAACAGAATTGCAATATGTGCAGTTCGAGTATATTCGAGAATAGAGGAAACCGAGTAAAATGTATTGCTTTTTATACATACATTGAAGATGGCGTCACAAAATAGCGCAGCACATACCTATGCGAATTGTTTGAAGGCTCTAAAAATTGCATTTTTTGGAGGACGGAAACAGAAATAAAAAACGTCACATTCTCTCAGGTAGAGAGTTAACTGTTAGTACGATATTGTTGTAAAGAAATGCCCCAACGATCTGCTACAATTTCAGCTATTTTCTGCGTCTCTGCTCAGAATATATGTAAATAAAATTCCAGGCTGATATGCATAATGCCTTTTCCCTTCCTTTCTGAGAATCGCATTAAATTACATTTACATCTCGGGAACACTGCACCAGTAGGCTGACACAAAATCAGGCAGGTAGGTTTTTGCACGCTGATCTTTTTTAATGTCTATATCAATCTCATTTAGACGAGTAGCCTTCATGCATCGTCTCGGCGGAACGCATTCTCAGAACAGGATCTGTATATTTAGAATCCGATCCCAAATCAAACTATGAGATTCATAAAGATGTTTAGTACTAGTATATTACTACTTATCATTCTGGTTTATCCATCTGGTATTTCTGCAAAGAAAGCCTTTTCATGTTTTAAATTAAGTGTGTCCAGTCAACAAGAGTACGAAAATAATTATAAAAATTATATAGCCCACACCGTCTCAATGTTAATTCTTTACGTTGCTCAGTAACGTAAAATTTACATTAATTTAAACATGAAGCTGAACTCCAACGGAATATTACATTGTACATATTTTGCAAAACGCCACTTCCATATTAAAGTGCTATATACATGTTTATTAGCCTTTCCACACCACATACAAGTTTTGCTCATTGAAAACGACGATCCTTAGGATTTGAGAGTATCAAACATCTGTAACAGACTGTGTCAGTAAATCGGTTACGTCTTCTACCAGCGTGAATCTATTTGTTACTCTCTAACAAGAAAAACAATTAAAAGCATTGAATTACTCTAGAAGAAGGATATTTTCCTTCTAAGGTACCCACACGGAGAGAATGAAAGTTACTGCGAGGGAATGCTCAACAATGCAACAAATATAAGTTGTCCGTTATCGACGTAAAAGTATACATTTTCTTGTAGGCTTAAGAACCACATCACAAAGATGTCCTGTAAGTAGCAGTAACGATCGAAGTGCTTTTAAACTCGGCATTAGAAGTAGGCGCGTTTTAATCTTTAGACACTGAAAGTTTTATCTAAATATTTAAATTTAAGTAAATAAAGGGATGAGTCACTTATTTAACCACGACTACTACTGTAATTAATAACTTTGTTGCACAGCTTGTTCCTATTTTGAAATTCTGGAGGTTCTCAGTATAACTCCTAATGAGACACGGTTTGGCGTTCAGTAGGCAAGTACAGTGGCCTATCGCAGTAATTACTTTCCTCTTCTTCGCAGGCGTACGTGAAGAAGAGGTTGTGTTATGCCGTCAGTTCTCATGTTTCAATGACGAAAAAACATGAAGGAAATTTTTCTAAAAAGACTGTTTTTTAACACACGCTATCATTTGTTGTTAACTGTAATTTATATAATAATACAAACAGCCAAATAGATGCATCAATAACAAATTTTATTGATAATTACAATCAGCTCAACATGTGACAGGCGACAATTTCGCCCATCCTCAGGAACACCAGACTGTGTTTACAGCTTGTGGTATAATGCACTGGCGATGCTGCCTGCCGGCTGGTGAGACCAGCATGCAGCATCGCCAGTGCATTATACCACAAGCTGTAAACACAGTTAATTGCTCCTGAGGATGGGCGAAATTATCGCCCGAAACATGCTGATCTGATTGTAATTATCAATAAAATTTGTTGTTGTCGCATCTAGTTGGCTGTTTGTATTAGTGTATCAACGATGCACGGTCACACAAACATCAAATGTAATTTATATCTCTGTAAGTTCAATATAAATCTAATGTATATGAATCAATAATCCCATAATAACAACTACTGCATAAAAGTTCACTTTAGACAATACCTGTTCGTATGAATATTTTAAATATTTTTAAATAAGAAGAAATTTTGTTCTGTGTCCGAGGTATTGTCTACATTTATTACTCTGTAAGAACAGATATATCGGCAATCAAAAAATTGTACGACAAATGAAGTATGGGGTTATCAACGAACGTAATTAGAAAATTACTCCCAACATATTTTAACTTTCGTTGAAGTCAGTGTGTTATATGAAGAGAATTCCCTATGGAAATCTGTCACGGATTGCGTGAATACGGACTATATCATAACAGCAAAGTCTTATTGACATAAGTGTGTGCCGTACAGAACACTTCCTCACAACCGCTATTCCCGTAAAAGCCAGTTCTTTCTCCCTACAACTTTAGCTTCAGAATACAAAGTTTTACCAATTAGCATCAGCTTTTGCTATCCGCTATCAGCTGTTCACACTCTAGAGTTTAAACGAGTTGACCTACTCACGTCAAGGGTTGTTATGTAACCATTTGTTCCAAATATTGATTGCTGGAACTGGAGTTTTCAGCTAAGGAAAAACTGGAAAGGGAAATTCCAGCAAGCTCATATATCAACGAAGGAATGTGCGTTCTCCTTTGTAAATAAAAGTCAATAATTAGCTAGATTCTTGTCTATTCCAAACTGTTTCCCGTTACTTAACCCGTACGAAGTTTTGTTGCATAGGGCAAAAGAGTGCAACATGCTGTATCAAAACAAAGTTTCGTATGTGTAACAACTAAAAATACGTTTGAATAAAATCATAAATTATCAATAACTGAACTGTAGGTTTCTGAATATCCTTCATTTGTATTACGGCTCAAATAATTTTCAGTATTTTATGTTTATGGTTTCATGAATCGCTGATCTATATTAATAATTGTCCAACGAGATGCAACTCGAAGCAGTCTATTTATTATTCTGCAAGTTCACTCTACGTGTTTCGGGTGTCAACCACACCCATCTGTAACTACAGCCTCCGGTACTGGTCATATTTTTTGTGCAGCTACCTCCCTCCAACATGGCAAAGCTAGCTTGGCCACGTTGGAGGGAGGTAGCTGCACAGTACCGGAGGCTGTAGTTACGGTTTTGTGTATTCCTGATGATGGGTGTGGTTGACACCCGAAACATGTAGAATGAACTTGCAGAATAATAAATAGAATGCTTTGTGCTGCATCTCGTTGGACAATTATTAATATAAATTTTCAGTATCTTCCAGCTCATACTGGTGAGGCACCAAATTTTATGTTATGAGGTCTATGGAAACGGTAGTTGTTACGTTTAAAACATATATGCAATTCCATAACTTTAGAGCTCACTAAATTTCTGAAGTTTGACATTTTTGCATTCTACAGAGTAATGTACTTTCATTCATTTCACAGGGGGTTTTCATATGTGTAGGTATAGTAAAGGTGCGACTTTATTGCAAGCATTCAGTATATTGCTGCCTGTAAGGTAACAGTGCATTTTATATAAGCTAGCCCATAAATAATTCCGTCTGAAAACAAGAGAATCTAATGTACTATCAATGACGCTTTTTTCCTTACAAGTGTGTCCATTTTGTTAAGATTACACAAAAAATTTTGGACAATGTTTGTTAGATGCACACAGAAAAAAACCTCCAATGTTTCTTCACGATTTCCTTCAATATTTGCACCACGTGTCCACGGAATTGTTTTCCTCTAGTAGATGGGGATCCCCAGAGGAAACAAAATCACATTGGCCGAGGCCTTGCAGAGGCATCGGCTACGAGCCAGACACAAAGTGGTCAGCCAGGAAATTGCACCGACATGAGGGAGATAGCTGACCTGAATGTCCATTTGTTGAACAGACGCGATGGAATTATCCCTTGAAAACGTCAGAGGTGGAGACAAAATCCATACCACACCTTCTGACCTGAGTCACGACTCGGGATGACGGGACTTAGGTAGTTTATTAGGATTTCGATTTGGACGTGTAGGTAAGCGTTAAAAATATTGGGCGCCTGGGCGTCGTAAGATGTGTTTTTGAATGTAGAAGTGAACGAACGAGTAGCTGTCTATGGTTAGGAGTTTCCCAAAGAGTAAATTACGGCTGTAATGATAGACTGTCCATATTACAACCGAGGGCTCAACATCACACATTCCACCCCCTCCGCAGTTAGTCACATAAACGTCACTTGAGTTCCCAAAATCGCATTTTCATGCCTTTGAATATTCCATGTGTATTTTCTAACACCTCTGCCAAACAGGAGACTTTGTCGAAAGTTTGTTAACTCTTAAATGTTTAAGGTCAAAGCTTATAAACTCTTTAGGACTTGGTAATCACCAGGTGCACCAAAGCATTAAGTATTAACAACTTTGCGGTTTACCTTAAATTATATTTATATGTTTCAGATGATCCGTAAATTATAAACAAATTATTTCTCCATAAAGCATTAAACGGTTGAGCTTTCAAAAACAGCGACACAATTTGTACCGCTTGAAGAAATACATGAATTATAGTGTAAAGATAATATATTCTCCAACGGTAGGGGAAAGTTCTCATCATGTCTTTCTTAGATAAGTAGCTTATTTAAGAAAAAAAGCAAAAATAGTTTTGCTGGAAACAATAACACCCTTGACAACCATACATAAAAATTTTCAAAATTCATTATCCGATTTTTTACGTTTGGGAACAAATAAAGGTAAAATCGGCGAGCAGAAATCTGAGTCAAATTTTCGGTTTAAAGGATTGACGAACTGTAATGTTTAATGTAGCCATTATAACTACCATCCTCTAAAGCACCAACGTGTGAAACCTGTGAAGAACATTTAATTATAAATCCAGACAACGGGCATTTATTCGTCATCGAAATCGCAATCGGTTTTCGAATAAAATTACGAACTTGTTCACTTTTTTATCGCGGAAAATAAGCCTACATGTGTGAATATCGTACAGTGATGACCTTCCCATTTCGGTCGTTATCTGTGATACCAGTCATTTAAAATGGGTCAGTTTTAAACAATTTAACAAAATGAAGTCCCTTTCCCGGGTAGGAGCGAAAGACGAAACAATGACCCACCAAAAAAATTTAACAGTTAAAATTTAAGTTAAACAAGCGTATTACACATGCGAGGTTAAAAATAATTAAATAAAAACAAATGACAGGCAAATATATTTATGAAGATATTGGATAAATCCCTGTAATAAGCCGAAATGTTAGTGTTTTGCATATGATTTACGCTTTAAAAATTAAGTAGAATTTTGAACTCGTCTGATAGTCTGGAATCAATCGTAAACGTCGGATGAGATGCAGAAGGATGGGATACAAAATATTCATAGTGTTGAGTCTGCTGAAATATTATGCTCAATTGTTGCCGTATCGAAATGGTCTAAGCAAGGAAAATAAGTTGTTATTATTAGAACAGTTCTACATCTCGATTATCCTCGAAACCATCCTTCAGGTGAGAGCGTGATTTGCAGGATAAGAGGAGCCTCTAAATGGGATCGTGATTGACAACCCTCAAGAAGATCAGTGCCATTGAATTCTGTGTTCTACATGCCGTCGTCAGCTACTCTACGGAGTTCCAAAACAAATAAATATAGATATTACATTCAATAGTGCTTTTACGGGCATTATTTTAAAGAACGTTTGTTTCAACCACCTGTCTCAGTTACGTATTTTCTAACTATATTCTTACTTTAGTAATGGACTGTTTAAAAATACACAAGGTGTCAATAAAAGTAAGTTATCTTCGTAGTTGCACCGCGCATGTTGATAGAATTAAGTCCTTTATTTGTCCAACTAATGCACACAAATTATTATAAAATTGCTAAATAGCTAAATCATTTAAAATTATAATAGTTGCTCCAACATGTTTCGATCTATGTAAACCGAAACATGTTGGAGCAACTATTATAATTTTAAATGATTTAGCTGTTTAACAATTTTATAATAATTTGTGTGAATTAGTTGGACAAATAAAGGACTTAAAATTAAGTTATATTCTTCTGTAGACTGAGTAATGCACTTCCACATGAAAACACACTCAGGAGTGAAGGTATATATCCCTACAAACTTCTTTAACTTCATTCTCCAACTGCTTTATCGCGAGAATAAATACCCGCTAGCCATGCGATTGGAGGCCAAGTAGAACCCAGGGGCTTTGTCGATATTAAGGTGGAAATGAAATCTTTGCCTCTGTCAGGAATCAATCCCCCGTCTCTCAGAGATAAGAGTTCTACGTACAGGCCAGAATCAGCTGTACTTAGCGAGCCCCTAATAGTTTTCGTCAGTTCCAGCAGGTAAATGTCAAGGTTGTGTCTCGTATCGATGGACAGTCCCTGCCTCTCAGAGTCCGCCAAGTAAAGGACCGGACGAATAGGACATACAGTTCACGTAGAACGTAAATTTCAAGAGTTACTCTAAACAAGTTGCCTAACAAAGAAGTAAATAACCCAGCATATTAGTGTACAATTAAAAGCTCACTTCGTTCAGTTCAGTATTCTTGACCGTTTTTTCTGTCCTTCCACTATGCCTACACAGAAGACGAAACTGCTTCCTAGAATGTCGTTCTCCATTCACCACTCACACATTCACAGTAATGCGAAAGCACACATGCTACGTACTTCGAAAAATTTCGTTACAGAAAGCAAGCATCAATAAATAAAACAAACAACTGATAGTGAAGAATATCTCAAATTGTTACTAATTTATCCTTTTTCTAATCCTAAATTGTGTAATCTTTCACTACATCAAGTTTATTATGTGTTATTCGGATCACATATTTAACATTATTTCCTTAAACACAGGGATGAGGATTACTAAGTTTCAATCTTTCGTAATCTGTCTTAATGCAATGATATGATTCTGCGCGATGTCAGTGATAAATACAATCTTCTGGGATGTGACACCATGCAGACTAGTGCACATGGTTACACACGCCAAAACGCAATGTTGTTGTGTCTTCCAGTGAACCCAGACTGTCATGTTACATATCTTCTCTGTCCGTTACAATACTGTATTCTAAAAATATATTGTCAAGGTTTCTAGACCAAACTTGGGCATTTAGTTACCTGTTCCACCATGCACTTTGTATTCCCTCATCCTACAGCTTCTTGATTTATTCACCACAATAATATTTTGTTAACATTGTGTAATTTTTGTCAGCCCTTCGCTGCTTCATCAATAATATTTCCAAATAAAGTTTTCAGTATTTGTTTTGAAATTGGGTGTATATGACAGCACCGAAATTCGTTTGTGAATATGAATCAGCTAACTGGCATTTATTTAAAGAGTTTTAAGGACTTAAGCCATAAACATTCGTGCCTATGGCAGCAAATCATATCTGTATCGTACCGTACACTCTTGTCTTGTTAGAATTGTTGAATTGCATGAACTTCAAGATCACTCAAGTAATACTAACAGCCATAAAACTCCCTGATATAGCCAAGAACACTCCGGTATTATTCCTCGATCGGACTCCAAAATTTAATATTAAGAAATGCTTAATAACCCCGCGATTTTATACAATTAACTCTATACTTTCAAACTTATATCGTAGCTTGCATGTTTTGTGGACCTTCATGTTCCTTACTGCAACAGCAGGAACGGGTTTGAAAATAATGAAAGCGTGTGTTAGGATACAATCCTATGTATTCTTCAGACAGAAACATTAAGTTTCCTAAGGAATGAACATAAAACTGTCGTTCCGCCAGGTAAAGAAGGTAATTGCTTCCGAGAGGAAAGTTTCAACAGAGTCTGCAGAGTGTAATCGTAGGTGATTTTTAGCAGCCGCTCCTCGATAATGGTAGAATCATAATTTAAAAAAACTACTCACTGTCGTTTAACTCGGAATTTTTCTCAAAAAATGTATTCTGTGCGTTCGAGAAAAGCATTAAACAAACTACGACCAAAAATAAAACTGTAATTTTTATGCCTGCATTAAATCGTTGACGCCGTTTAAAATTCAAAAAAGAATTTTTGTGTGATGTCTAAATAATTTAAAGACCTCAACCCTTGTGCAGGCCTGGACAGACCCTGAGGGTTACAGGAGATTGAGGCAAAGTGGTAAGGTTGTCCTTCGCACCGGCCGTCTTCACCCTCCAGAAAGTACTTCTGGTACTGATTTCTGTTAGAAACTGACTCGGCCCTCGGTCCATAGTGCGGCTGAAAGAATTACGTCAATTAGAAATTCCTGTGCCTTATCGGGAATTGAACCCGCTCTCTTCCAGCTTGTAGTGCAATGCCTCAACCAACTGCGCCAAGGAGTGCCCCCCTCCCCAAAATAGTACGCTTACACTCACTGCTACTTTCTTCAGTAGTGCTTGCGCTTGACGGTTGTGGATTCAATTTTCTTGTAACTTCCCTGGAAGTTCGCACGAACCCATTATTCTGAAGCACGTTTCATCCAATGAGTCATGTTCTCGCATCTCTCAGATCCATACACCCGCATTTCAAAACTGAACTGGAATATACCGTGTCTATATTACACTGCATTTATAAAACTCGGGCTTCGTGATTCTGTTTTTGGGATCCTGTTTATGAATCTATACCAGAGGCGGCCAGTTTCAAAATTTTTCCTTTCCTCACTTTCTAAGGAAATTGATGGACAGTTCTTTAAAATAGTCCATGTGCTTCCTCACATCACTGTGGAAACTGTATTTTTGGGATGGTGCATTATAATAGTTTATAAGTGCTTTCTTTCACATGTCTCTAATAAAATGTTCACAGTCTCTAGCGTCTTAATAATTTTTTTTTCTGAATAAAGTTAAATATCCGAAAAAATTCACTTTATTAATTCCTTATCTTAGTACTTTCCCATATCTCCTTTGAAGATTATCTTCATTATAATAATATAATATAATATAATCGCTTTATTCATTAGTCACATACTTTGTTAACGACAACTGGAAGTTGGGTTGGTGGAGTTGTAGAAGGGGTTTATTAGTGGCGCAGACAAGCATACATATTTACATATATACAAACATACATACATACATACGTACGTACATAAGCACATATGTACATACATACATATACACATACATACCACATACGTAAATGCGTACACACGTACATACCTGCATACATACATACATACATACAAATATAAGTACATAATACATATACACATACATACAAATATAAGTACATAAGTACATACGTACATATATACGTACATACGTACATATGTATATACATACATACATACATATACATACGTACATGGTACACACATACATTCATATGTACATACGTACATGCGTACATACGTGCATACCTACATATATGCATATATACGTACATACGTACATAAATACGTACATATATATACGTCCATACGTATATACATACATACGCGTACATACATGCATACATACATATATACACACATACATACATGTTCATGCATGCATGTATGCATACATACATACATACTTACATACACATAGTACATACATACATATATACGTACATAAATACATACATATATACGTACATTCCTAAATAGTATACACATACGCATACATGCTTGCATACATACATATATACATACATACATACACGTTCATGCATGCATGCATGCATGTATGCATACATACATACATACTTACATACACAAACATACATACATACATAGACATACACACATACATACATACACATACATACATACACATACATACATACATACATACATACATATGTACATACATACGTACTACGTGCGCGCGTGCGTACGTACGTGCATACATACGTACATACATACATACATGCATGCATACATACATACACATATATGCATACATACGTACATACATACATACATGCATACATACATACATATATACATACATAAAAACATACAAAGCGCAGAACACAGAGAAAGATAACTTGGTGAATGCAGCATTATAACAATACAGTCAGGCAATCAAAAGGAAGATGCCTACACTTTTCTACAGCTGATGAGAAAATTTAAGTCTTAAGCTTCTTTCTTTGATAACATTTGAGATATACAGAAATAGATTTCCCTTTCGTTCAGACTATGATTATTCCTCGTTGCACATAGCCTGCCCTACAAACAACTGTCTACAGCAGACCACCCGCTTCTGTATTCAGACACATGTAGCTTCTTATTAGAGAAGGCAGTCCTAAACTCCAAAGACTCAGCTAATTTCCGCCTTTCTCTTGTGACGGAAACGAGTGAAAGGCCAAGAAAAAATGATAAAATTTAAGGAACAGGACAAAGAGAAAAGCAATCTTAGTTTTATAGTTATGAAGGCAGAGGTTATAGCCTCATAACTACGTGATTCCCAGTTACACGACATCTATTCGATGAAATTACAAGGTTCAGTAATACGGACGTCAACCTGAATATTTTATAAACAAAAGGGCTTCACGGGAAAGACGAATTTTAAATGATTCATTGTACATGTTCCTTCATACGCACGTTTACAAAGTTGCGAAAAGCGACTGCTAGCTTCGTCATGTCTGTCTTTCTCTCCATCCGCATGTCTGTCCATCCGTCTTTCAGCATGGAACAACTCGCTTCCCACTGGAAGGATTTTCATGAAATTTGATATTTGAGAATTTTTCGGCAATCTTTTGAGAAAATTCGAGTTTCTTTAAAATCTGAAAAGAATAACGGGCACTTTACGTGATACAGACCGATATGCATTTTCAATCATATCTCACTCAGTTCTTCTTAGAACGATAAATATTTCAGGCAAATGTTGTAGAGAAAATAAAAATACGTATTTTAATTTCAATAATATATATATTTTTTTGAAATGTTGCCTTTATAAGACAATATGGAAAAATGTATTAGAGCCGGACAGGCCACAGGTGACAATATGGGACATGCACATTGCATGCTGCATAGCTAAGGCTAAAGAAACGCGCTAGGAATATAAATCTTATTGTACCATCGTGCATTTTTGTAGAATCACTTCAATTTATCAACCAAAGAACGCACATATAATTTCACATAAAACACTTTTAAAACACTCCGACATGTTTTGATTTTATCAGATCATCATCAGGGAGCTTAGTTCCTTGCTAAAGTTATATTATAGTATTCACAATTCAATTGGTATTTGCAAACGAGGTGTTGTGGCAGCATATCTGTAAATAATTATACTATTAATTATATTGTCAAAACTACTATGTGAGTAAGTGCATAATAATAGTTTTTGATATATACAAATAGTTAGGCTAAATGGGTTGTGCTGCAGTTTACTTACCATGTTGTGTAGGAATGTGTTGTGGAGCGTTGGCTAAGTGAGCGTCTTATGCTGAATAATGAGAGACTGATTATGGGTTGCGTGGAAGGATATTTGTTGTATTCACGAGTTCATAGAAGGGGTTAATGTCGCCAATTTGCTATTCTGTGATCAGTATTTTGTGTTGGTGAAATATTTTCATGTATAGGGTCTCCCAGCAGTTCATAGTGTACTTTTACGACATGTCTTAATAGTTACAGCACGTTTTCTATTGCCCCGTATTCGTGTCTATTTTGTAGGATATGCATGGCATAGGCGGATTGCGGATTATTAGTTCATATGTACCTTATATGTATATGTATAAGGTATATAAGAACTAATAAATTGAAGTGACGCTAGGAATATGTAACAATTATTGTTTTTCCACTGCAACAATGGTTGTAGGGAGCGCCTCCTTGTTAGGTTACACGTAATCTGCCTGTCTTGTTACTCATATCTACAGAGAATTCTGGTTTACCTAAATGGGGGAAAAGAGCTGGTAACTTATAGGAATACATACGTAAATTCATGGTACTATCTTCCTAAATTTTTATTGGGTTTCGAAAATTTCACCCAATTTTTGTTTTAGAAACAACAGTGGCGCTCAGTAGATGTTGAGAGAATGCGACAGAGGGATGCAGAAAAAAATCATTTATCTATATATAGATTTCTCCTGGTGTGACTCACTAATCCAATGACCTGTTGTCTTCGTATTGACGTCCTGCCACGAACAACAAACAGTATGACTAATTGGATTAAACTGTAGATTATCTGAGAAGGTTCAGAGACACTATGGTACGAAAACGACTCAATGTTTCGTTGCGCTTACATTTCCTATCTTGTATATAATTTGATTGGAAGTAACACAATTTAACAGTACGTGATTTCCTGTTTATATTTCAGAGTTGTTTAATAAAAACGATAGTATCGCTTTACAGGCCCATATGCAATGAATTGTACAACCACATACTTAATTGTCTTGTCTACTTTCCACTCCATATTCTGTCATGGCTAATTTCAAGCCCACATGCAAGAGTTTAAAATTCACAATAATAGTTTGTGAATTTTACATTAAGTTGTTTGGTATAGAGCAATAACTTTTGGGTACAGAAAGAATACCTTAAATAAATTATACACAAACACACGAATCAATTTACGGTTTTATTCGTATAAATCAGCACATTTTTTTAATAATTCGACCAAGTTCCACGTTCCTCATATTACTTACTTACTTACTTACTTAATCAACGGTGCAACGTTCTTCTTGAGAAGCTAACTGGTTTGCAGCTTGTCAAGAAATTCCCCGCATTTCACGGAACCCGAAGGTTCATTACTGCACTCACAAGCGTCCGTCATCTGTCTCTATCCTGGGCCAGCCTAATCCAGTCCATACAACCACATCCCACCTCCTGGAGATCCATCCTAATATTATCCACCCATCTACGTCTAGGTCCCCCAGTGCTCTCTTTCACTCCGGTTTCCCCAGAAAGACCCTATACACCCCCCTCTCCTCACCCATACGCGCCACATGCCCAGCCCATCTCATTCTTCTCGATTTTATCACCCGCACAATATTGGGTGAGGAG
>Ga0123352_10005519_pt1 | contig 19076 bp, 14 predicted proteins | sample TergutLab28metaG_FD_89700 | JGI IMG/M metagenome (GOLD analysis project Ga0123352, IMG submission 89700) | Labiotermes labralis P1 segment gut microbial communities from Petit-Saut dam, French Guiana - Lab288 P1 | ecosystem: Host-associated > Arthropoda: Insects > Digestive system > Gut ... | reverse complement strand
TTTTTTTGTGTTTTTTTTTTTTTTTTTTTTTTTTTTTTTTTTTATTTTTTTTTTTTTTTTTTTGTTTTTTTTTTTTTTTTTTTAGGTTGGTGTTTTTTTTTTTTTTTTTTTTTTACAGAGGTGTTCCCGTCCTCTGGCATAACGCTGACTCGCCGAGAAAATGGTTCCCGACTTCTCAAACAAATATAAGGCACCCTTCTTAAGCGGTTCAGGGTCTCCCTTCCTAACAAACGTGTTAAGTTCATCTTCACGGATTGAAGTCGCATGATGGTGCGGATGGTGCCGTGCGACTCGCACGGCACCATCCGCACCGTACACATGACCCACGCAGCGGCTGTCAAGACCACCACCCATCCAAAAACTCGGTGCAGAAAACCCTATGCTGCAACTCAACATCTAATGTTCGTGATGATGGGCGTATGTACCCGAAACATGTAGAGCTAAGAATATATCAATAAAATTACCTTGTTGCATCAAGATGGCATTCCACATTATTTCACTGGTAGAAAGTTCACAAGAATATTCGTTACAGAACAGCAATCTTCATGTTTCCTGTAAATGTCGCTTATTAAACGCGTTCTATGATTTAACGTCGTTGCCTAATTCACCGCGCTACTTGCGATAACTCACTAGAGAGATGGCATTGTTGGCGCCCACAGATTCCAACGCTTGCCCGACCAGATTCATTAGCGCCCTGTTGCTATGAGCTGCCTCGCTGCCTCCCTTCAGCAGCAGTCCGTTGGCGGAGCTGATAGCCAGCGCGGCGACCTAAGGCACACAAAGACGCTAGTGTGAGGTTCAAATGTGAGACAGGAATGGTCGGACAATGAGGTTCACATCTGAGACAGTAGTAGTTTGACCGTGAATTTCACGTCTGAGACAATGGCCGGACGGTGAGGTTCTCATGAGACAGTAATGTTCGGACAGTGAGGTTTGCATCTGAGATAGTGCCGAGACTCGCGTTTGAGAAAAATAGACGTGATCCAAAACCAGAACCGTTTCCATAAGCACAGTGTTCATATGGAGACCCGCACACACACATCAACACTGAGGCCGTGTCTTAAATACGACCAGCAGCATTTCTGTTGGCATATTTCTCAAGTTGAGTCTCATACCTGAGGCAGGCAGTCAGGCCGTGACTCAAATATAACCAGTAGCACTCCGATAGGTACAGTGACCTGAGTGAGGTCCAAGCCGGGAGCCAATCTGGTGCGCCGAAGGACCCTGTTCACATTTTTGTGACTGTTCTCTGCGATCTGCCGCAGACCTGTAAAGTGACATAGCGTTAAATTTCATATTATACTACTTTGAATTTATTTCTATTTTGTTCCTTTAAGATTCCTACTCCGATTTATGAGTAACCTTACCTGTCGCCAAGTTCTTTAGTTTGGCCGAAGTTAGGGACAGCCTTGATAGTAACGGCTTGTTGAGTCCAATCTTCGTAGCCTCTGACAAGTCCTTGTCATTCGCCTCCAAAAGTTCCTTCTCTTTGGTGAGTAGTAAATCGGCTAGAGTGTAGATGCATGTAGCTCGCTCTTCTGGACCCAGGCTCTGTAGAATACGGCTACCATTCCTAGCTGTAGACGTGAACATGCATGGTACAAATAAGTGCTATAACTGAATCAGTAATGTTTTATGGGTAGTAGTTAGTAGCTGATAGTGCATTATGACCTCAGCCCAACATATAGATTTATTTAACGATTTTTTTATGTTTTGCTGACCTTGCATCTCAGTATACTCTTAGTAACTGACCAACTTAATGCACAAACTCTTGTTTTATAGTAAGTTTTTTTATATGCCTCTACATGTTTCGAGCACTATATGCTCATCGTCAGGAGGTCAAAATTGTATTATACAGCATCTGGCATCATCATACCTGTAGGTGGCCCTCCCGTGCACAGGTTGAACCAGTCCTCTCTCAACCTTTGCACGAGACGGGCACCTACAGGTGTGACGATACCAGATGCTGTATAATACAATTTTGACCTCCTGATGATGAGCACATAGTGCTCGAAACATGTAGAGGCATATAAAAAAACTTATTATTGAACAAGATTTTGTGCATTAAGTTGGTCAGTTACTAAGATTATTTAACTATGTTGTCGATATTTCAGGCTATAAAGCGTCAATTGAGAGGGTAATTAGTGGGTGGAGGTAACGAGACAGTATGTGGTGACGCGGTCCAGACTAATTTAAGGTACCTTTAGAATATTTTTGTAGAAGGACTGGGGAAAATTAGGAATTAACTTAGTTTGGCTGGTAAACAGAATGAGATTTCATACCCAGATCTTCCGTATAAAGCAGGCATACTATCCACTCGACCGGGAGTTTCGTTCCAATAACAATGTATCTAAAATTTTTGTACAGACCTGTGTGTGCTCAACTAAGATTCCGATAACATCTAATTTTGTACTAATGAAAATTTTCTAGCAGAACAGACACGTATCAATTGATTAGTAGAGCTCGTGTTACAGCAGTCGGCTATGAAATTCCTGATAAAATTCTGTTTCAGTGTTAGGAACTGCTTTTGCGAAATCTAGGACAGTTTCCAAGTATAATATTAATATCAATCCAGTAATTCGACCTTCGGTCTTCTGGGATACTACGTAGATTATGTTGAGATACGGTGTTTGTTTTCCTACTTGACCGTTAAGGGCCGACCCGATGCTGAGGCGAGTTTTTATTGGACTCTCTAAAGGTTATTATCACTGCGATATTTTTTCGGTACAATAAGAACCAACAGGATGCACTATTTCCCCTCCATTTATTTAAGTAATTAACTTCTACATGTTTCGAGCAGGCTTACTGCTCATCATCAGGAGGTACTACTCTGTACGATATGTACAGCAACTGTTATGTGTCATGCGTTAATGTTGACTGGCTGTTAGCAGGATCGAAATGGAACTCCATTCCGATCCTGCACGATCAACAAAAGATTAAAAAAAGCAATATTTTGTCTAGCTTCCGTCATCTACTGTTGAACCTTCCCGACACACGGCGTACGAGCGAACGAGAGCGGAGCGTTAGATGGAACGTTGGGACGGCGCTTGTCGGTCAAGCAGAAATAAAACACCTATAGTTGTTTACAGACCTTAAGGGAACAGCCATGGAATCCATAGGCTGTCCCTAAACTTCGGTACACACCTACCAACATATGCTGTATGCCATCCCAGAAGACAGCAGGCCTCAGTTACACTGCTGCGTAAGCCTGAAATATCGCTGAATCTAGGAATGGTGATTGAGGCTGGATCATATCAATCCGCAGGATTTGTGGACGACACAGTGATGTTGCCGAAGACACTAATATCCGATGCCTCGAGACGTCGGTTAGCAGTTCACGAACTTACACGTCATAACAAATCATCAGACTTGATCCTTAAGGTTGTGTTCCTTCTTAAGCAGTGAGCAAGTCGTAAGTATGTTAACTGTTTTCTACCTACGCCAGGCCCATATTACCAAAAATACTGGCCTCTGTGTTACGAATTAGTTTGTTGTTCGATAAGTGTGTAAAGCCTGCAAGCAGTTAATCTGAAGTTGCGTGACATCAGAACTGAATAATTAAAAAGCTGTATGTTAGAGTGAAAATAGGCTGACAGGCGAAGGGACAAGGACGTTTCACGTAACAAGTTTTTGGCTCTGTGAATGGTCAATTAAAAATAAAAAGTTTTAACTAAGCTATTACTGACAATAGGTAGCATGGAAATGCTTTTCTTCTGCTCAAGTGGATGAAGCTTGACCAGTTTACTCTAAAATAAATAGTAAAAATAACAAGGACTATTCAGGAGTCATTTGCAAGGGACGGCACTGTGTTGCAAGTTCTGGACTCAATGAACGTGGTAGGGATGATGGGGATGGAGTAAAGATATGCAGGAAGAATAACAGAAAACGTATAATTATTTTGTATAGTTATATACTTTAAAATATGGTACGATTGCCATATCGTGTAATTTAAGTACGTGCTTAATTGGCTAGACCAATTTAGGAGTTCATGCGCTTACGGAATTACATTCGAAGACCGAAGTCATATATTCGGCTTACACCAGCCTCTAGGCTACACTCACATCCATTCCTGTTTTATCGAGGTCTACGCAGCTGCATGAAGTAGACGTTCTTTTTGACCTCATATTTTCTGCGTTTGGATTCTTTCGCATAAGAGTGACCAGGCTACAGATTGTCATTTCATGTCAGCCAAGTTATATAACCTACATCACAGACGAAACTATTGATGTAATGTGTGTGTGTGTGTGTGTGTGTGTGTGCGTGTGTGTGTGTGTGTGTGTGGAATACTTGGTTTATTGCGTACTCAGAGAAAGTAATGCGTCTAATATGTGCTGGAAAAAAACAAAAGGTCACTAAATTTAAACATAAATAATATGAATTGATGGTATGTATTGTGTGGGTACTTATCAAAGTAACAGATCTCTTCAGACGGTAACTGAAATTAGTGAATGAAGGCGGCAGGCTTTATCTGAGCAGCTGGAGGGTCTGCAGTGATCAAAACCGCATACAGACTAAGGTCAAACAGCGTGTGTTTTGCAATTAATTAAAGCTTCTTAATCCTTATTTATGCAGTGTCACCGTGTCAAGTATTTAACATAATTTTCTATTAAAAACTAATAAATTGCAAAATAATGACCACATCGTGAGTATAACAGCACTCGTACACTGCTGTCACAAAATCTGTAAAATCTTACTTCGCCCGGATACCACGTAATTGGTCTTCTTTTGCGACGCGTGAATAGGAAATTGAGTTACCTCCATAAAAATCAAATAAACTGCAAAATAATGACCACATCGTGAGTATAACAGCACTCGTACACTGTTGTCACAAAATCTGTAAAATCTTACTTCGCCCGGATACCACGTAATTGGTCTTCTTTTGCGACGCGTGAACACGAAATTGAGTTATCTCCACAAAAATCACCTTCATAACATTAAAAAATTCCAGGTAATTATCAGACATCTTACCCGATGCGAAGTCACTTTTGGCCTGCCGAATTTGTTTCATAATTAATCACCATAAGTTATAAAAAGTGCTATCTTATCCGGCTATTAAGCGGTACAACGATAGACCGCGTTTTATTAGGTATTCCCGTGATGATACCACAACGTCATGTTGAAATCTCCAGAATTTCTTTGCTGTGTGTTCTGTATTTGATACTTGAACGAAAAAGGGAAATGAATCATCTAATGCAGAGGTTCTTAACCCCTGTTGAGCAAGGAATCCATATGAGGGTCTGGTTAAACCTACGGACCCCTTCGCAGAAAAATGTATTTAAGTGCATAAAATAAAATACCGAGATATAAAATCTATATCTTTGTATTAAAGCCATATTATAGATTATTACAAAGTAAAACAATTGTGCTCAAATACACCTTTAATAATATTAAAAAATGACAAATATGTAATATGGCAGTGTGTATGTTTTTTATCAGGCCATTGTATCAAAAACAAGAAAATAAATAAATTTCAAAGACAGACACGTTGGAATTAAATTAATTTTTTCACAGAAATATCAGTGCGAATGAAAGTGTTTTCCTGTTTCCTCTTCTTGGGTTATAATATTATTAGGTCGTGAGATTGTTGAATTTAACAATGAGTTTTGAAGTCTGTAGCCATAAATTTCTTTGTTGCCTGCATTCACTGTTGACTAAAATCTGAATTTCAGTTAGCGATTGGTGAAAATAAAGTTGTAATTTTTTCCCCATCCACCTTTAAGGACCCCCTGAAATCAATCCACGTAGCCCAGCGAGTTCAGCCGTGTGCATGACGTATCCTTCCTTCTGGGGTAGGACGCTGTGTTACTGAGTGAATTTTTCCCACGTTTGGAGATAAAGTAATAGTCTCATATTAAGGTTAGAAATGTCCAGTACCTTCTTGTGTACATTCCCACCCTTGAAGATGAGGGCAGCAACTTTTCTCTAAGCGTCAGGAAGCAATTACCCCATGATGAGGCGCTTCAGGGCCCAGACGGCCTTTTTATTCAACGCGTGTTTGAAATACTAGTGTACGGAAATATGCAAAGCAGGGAAGATATTTAAGCTGAAATGACAGTACAGATAAGTGAAATGTTATACTAGCCGTTGGCAGTTTCTGAAATTTAAAATTTTATCACTAACTTCTTCGAAAGTGAAGCTGTTTTATTAATACCATAAGTTACATTAATTGTCATTTTATTATAGGTAGTCGCTGAATATTCTTGCACTTCGTTTCAATGAAATTCACATCATATCGTACATACTTTTGAAGGAATTTACAAATGCCGTCTTTCACATAACTCACCGTTCTCGGCAAGAAATTCTGTAGTGGCATTTCCCCCGCTGCTGCCCCTTTCTGTGAAGAAGGTGCCTATTCGCCTACCAGACAGGATCATCTTTATTGCGTGGTCCTGCATACCGTTGCATATCACAACACACACTCCTCGGTCCAGAGCCCAGGCCGCCGACTTTACCTTAGCACGCCAGCCAGGAAGAAAAGCACATTGTTTTGTACAGGCAGATGGAATTTAATTACCTTTTTTAAGTACAGAGACAGTTTAGATCTTTCAACTGAAATAAATTATTTGCTGTCTTGCTAATGGTCAAGGTGCAGAATATTCCTTGAAAATTCTAGGCGCTTAATTCATAAAGAAAGCCTTTTGGATATTTTATTGATATTTCATTGAACGCTGTTCTATATGAATTAGTGCGCTCTAATTCTTACCACCCTCACTTTCTCGACAATGAAACCTACCCATTAGAAGCCCCAATTAATGATCTAACATTTATTTCAAAAGGTATTTCTCTGAAAAGAACTTTATATTATACAACCCACTTTCTACACACGATAAGCTTTCCTGTTCACAGACTGAACGTTGCTTGCTCCAAGTAACAGATGTGTCATTTCCAGCTGAGTACACTGTGACGTGCAAATTTTCCTTCTGATGTTTCAGTAAATTAATTGTTTAATGCCAGTAAAAGTAATGCTGTTATAGACATCTCAAGAAATGCAAGACTAGAGAACTGCTCTCTCCTGGGCCCTTACGCAGCGATTAATTGGGATTCATTACCGACGTTTCCGGACAACCTATCGGTCCCGAAACGTCGGTAATGAATTCCCACTACTCACTGCGTAATTAGCCCAGAAGAGCGCAGTTCTTTTCTACTTCGCGACAGAAGCCTAGAATCACGCAAATGCAAATCTAATTATTTTAACGAAAAGGTTCTATTATAAGGTAGTCCTAGCAGCAATGAGGTTAGAGAGGCTTCAGTACTTTCGCGTTGTTAATGACAACATCACAGCCATAATTATGCATTTTTTGGATATACGTTTCTTAATTTAAAAAGGTTAAAATTTGTATTCAGCTTGAGGCTACAGGTAACCTCTTTTTTACCCATGTGAATTCGTAGATGGTGTGCGTAATATTGTCAAAAAGTCTTCAGTAATCCTTGGCAACATGGGTTTTCACTTTCTCCTATCTGAAGGCCACTCTCTGATTCAGACGTTCACAGAAGCCTTTGAAAACTTAAGGCATTCAAACCTGCTGAATATGAAGACACGTCTGGTTTGTTATAAAGGATCTGTGGTGGCCGCCACTGAATAGTCCACCCATCTAGCCAGGATATTTTGTCATGCGAGCACCACAACCTTATAACCAGTGAGAAAGCAGTTACGAGTGCAAGAAAGAACTTGAAAGTGGAGACAGTGTGTGCCGCGAGAGAGACCAGCAGCAAGCAAGCGGCCAGCTACAGAGACTGTACGTATGGAGAGGAACTGTGTTGTGTGCACATGCAATTGTGTGTGTCTGGTAATTTATTCCTATATCAACACACTGGTGACCCCGAGAGTAGAAGACCGCGTAGTACCGCGAATTAGTGCAGTGTTCCTCCCGCGAACTCATCATGCTATGCTTCTTCTTAAATTTGTTTTTAAACTTCATTTATCTCGGCGAAATTTTCCTGCCATTTGGAAGCAGGCTACTAGTGTCCGTATTTTCAAAGAAGAAATAGGGCCTCGTTTTAGAAATCAGTAAACCAATTCACTTCCCAAAAAATTTCTGTTTTATCTGAATTTGTCGTTGATACTCTTGTTTCCTGTTGTTTCAAGTCGCAAGTTCAACCCCTGTCAGCATGGATTTAGCAAATTTATATGTAAAACCGTTATCATGCTGTTGCATATCTTCGAGTTTATTACTCTTCTGGTTTGTTTTCAGCGTCAAGTTTATGACATTATTTTGATTCCTGCAACGCTTGTTCCACAGCTCCTTAAGCAGTGCTGCTCCGCACACTTCGTCACTTGATATTATTTGCTGGTTTTATACTGTACTCTTGTTCTTCATGTATACTTATTGTGTTGTATCTGTTATTGGATAATTGGCTGTTGACGCAGCCCGTTAATAAACAATATTAATAATAATAATACTTATTATTATTGCATTACACTTTGTCGGTGTGTATACATCTCTGTGTGTAGTGGCCGCACCCCGTTCGTTTTGTAATCCATCGTAAGCAGACATGACCTGCCTTAGGGCTATGGATCCACTGCCTATTGCTAGCCTGTTGCTGTGGTCTCGCCACATCAAGCGTAGATTTTGTGTGCATTCACGATGCGCACTAAATTTACATAGACCAGTGTATGAGTAATCGGTTAACCGATATCTCTCCGTAACACTAAAACTTCCCACATAAGCAAAACAGTGAGAACGCCAAATGATTTTCATGGGCAGAAATTACGCCTTGCGCCAGTCCTCTTTGGAATCAGATTACATTCAGAAGGCAGAAGTCTGTCTGTTAGCTTAATTTTCGGCAGCTCAGTGACGGTTGTATGTTTCACACATCTAGTAAATTCGCGTGATCTAAGCAACTGTACATAAAATATTTCACTTTTCTAGCAATGCCAATTTTTCAGGATACTTCGTGAAGGTATCGTTTTGGGACGACTTATTCCGTCCTTCAAAGGGCCAAATACTTTCCGCTCGTTTTATGCGAAACACAAGGATGTATGTGAAAGAGTTGTTAAGGAGAACACTTTAGACTCAGCAGACACGAAGTGCCATACAGAAGGAGCAAATAATGTGGAAGATATGTAATTAAAGTTATGACCTATGATTTGAAAATAAGAATCTTGGTAAAATTGTAAGAGAAGTAGAAGCTGGCCTGAAACCGGACGTAGCCGCTTGCCACGAAATGTACATACTTATTTACAAAACTATACGGCGTCACTTAATATTAATACTCGTGGCTGTAAAAATTTCGAACATCACAGGAGTTTCATAACTGAGACTCCTCGTCTAATTCAGGCAGTCCACATTTTTATATTGGCCCCAACAAAGCTGCATAAAAAATTTTAGCTACGGAATATTCGATGAAACAAACTCTGTCTTGCATCAACGCTGTTTTATCTAGTATTTCAATTAGGTATTTCTAATTCACAGCGGGAAACTGAAAGAAAAATAGCACTGTGCATCTTCAGGCATAATATTTGTACCATATTACATGACAATGTTGTACAGCGTCAGTTTATTTTTGTGAACACTGATAGGAGGAATACCATGACAATATGTCTATCTTCTCTTCTTCCTGTGGCGTTGCGGCCCAACGCGGGCCATGCCTTCCTCATTCTTTAGGTTTATAGATCACACACAACGACGCGTTACAGTCGGTAGGACTCCTCTGGACGAGTGATCAGTTCATCGCAGAGACCTCTACCTGACAACACACAACACTCACAACAGACAAACATCCATGTCCCCGGTGGGATTCGAACCCATGATCTCAGCAGGCGAACGGCCGTAGACCTACGCCTTAGACCGCGCGGCCACTGGGACCGGCATGACAATATGTATATACCTCTTTTTTCGTACGGAAGAGTGAGGGTGTGGCTCCTTTCTTCTGGAACATGACGCTGAATGGCTGGGTAATAGGTTCCCGACATTTCAAAGGAATTTCGGAATCTTATTACGCAAAGAATTATCAACTACACAGCTGTGAAAAAACACGGTACTCGCCCAATAATGAGACGTAACTTTTTTTGTAAGTGATGAAAAGTACACTAATGATGTAGTTTACCTTGGAGTCCATCCCTCCAGTACCGACGCGTGACTTCTTGCCGAATTTAACGAGGTCTTTCATATCAGGAGTGTAGGTGCAGAGCAGGCGGGCGCCTTCTTGTGAAGGGGGCTTGGTGTAGATACCGTCTACGTCAGACATCAGAACCATCAGGTCCGCCTGTACTTCTGCAGCTAACATGGCTGCCAGGCTGTCATTATCCTTAAGACTGATGGCACCCATGCGATCCTGGAAAGGTCAGTACAAATGGAACTGTCTGTCCATAAAACACGAGGAATGCAATATGGAGACGAGGCTTCTCTGATGGAAAAATCTGTAATTACTTCATTATATGGACTAGTGCTTCCCAACCCTTTTCCCTTAGAGGAACGCCTAGGTAGAAGAGCGTTTAGGGGCCCGAAATATTTGATAAAAAAGGGCTGTTCTGTCGCCGTCGGTAAGGCAACTGTGTATCAATACAAACCGATCAAAGACACAATACAGCTACATATATAACCTCAAATACGAATCACAAAGACACAGCTTGTGCGTAAGGATTTTTCCCCATTATTGTCGATTTCCGGACAGAAATCCTCGCTACGTTTCGCTGGATATTTGAAAATTATTTGGTATTTCAAAATTTATATTAATTTATTCCATGCAGATCGCAACAATGTTTTACGATACCCTAGATTAGAAAGACGGATATAGATCAACCCTTTTTTTTTTGCTATTCCTGAATTCACATTTTCTTTAGAAATAAGAAAAAGGGAAACGGAAACGTAAAAGGAATTCAACAGTCTTTTTCTTAAGACTTTGAAAGATTTCCATATGGCCTAGAAAATTTACGATCTTTTGGAAACTGAAGATTTTTTATTGAATTCACATGTACCCGCGACTGATATCCAGCCCCACCACAAACTTCTTATCTCTCTGAGCTCCACATAACTTTGTGTCAGTCAGTTTTCCAGATAACGCAGCATATAGATCTGTTCTTGACTACACATTTTGCTTCTTCCTGACATGCTTGTCCTAAGAAACGCCACACTTATTATTATTATTATTATTTTACTTACATTAGTAGTTATGAGCGTCCATAAACTCACTCTAAATTGTGGCTTTCTGGTACACCACGTGACTTCTTGCTGTAGATATTACAGGGTGTAATATACTTATGAAGGCTTCCGCGTGGAAAGGCATCCTACAGGTTTTTCCGACCACCGTCTTATTGTCATTCCTGTGATAGCACTGAGCCACACATACAGACTTGTTTATTTAAAATAAATCCCTTTCCTCTATGATGCTTCTTCATATAAGACTGAATGTGGAACAGCTTGTTATGTGTCATGTGTGTTATACTGAATTTTTGGTGAATTATTGCAGCACCTTTTAAGTCCGTAATTTGTTATATAGCCATTTTGTTTGCCGTAAAAAATTGTTCAGCTTCTGAATATCGTTATGAATTGTAATGTGTCATTACTGCTGGAGACCTGGCCAGATCTGACCTGTACTTCCTTCTGCTAGAATTTTGCGAATATTCGAGAAGTTTAAATCCTTACACATCAACGAAGATAACTGCGTACAAATGGCTTAAAGCGAAGTGAAACACAGCGGTACGACGTACATTTTCTTACACTTTAAAAGCGTGGCGTTATGTAAATATTATAAAAAATTTACGTATTTTCTCCCTGACGTTATAAAACCGGTTTTCCTTGACCATGGTGAGTTTGACTATCCGTTCAGCAAATGGTCCCTGTCTTTACGGAAATCATAGTAAAGTTTTAATCCATTCTGTAAGAAAATAGTCAGTTTCAAATTCTAATGCAGGTGACAAATAGAATTACCACTGAGCTTCAACGGGTTTAGTCAATTTTCGAAACTTAATTAATAAATTCTGCTATTATGCTGAATGTTTTAATAGGAAAGTATGAGAACTGTTGCTGACCTTGACTGAACCTTTAACGACCTCCTCATCTATCTGTGGGGGCGGAGTTACTGCGTCATTTGTGTTGATAATTGGTATAATATTAAGGCTAATCAGTTCCGACAAGGTGCTGAAGAGGTTCCTGCGCGTCTCCTCGTTGTAGAAATCAGGTTTTGTCACCAGCACCTGTGCGTGTGAAAAAATACACAACTGGACAAAACCGATGAAAGTCACTTGAAGTAATCCAAATGTGCCAAGAATCTGAAATTGGCATTTACTAATCCTGTGCGTTCCTAAGACAAAGACTATCTCAGACGTAACATGGCTATGAATAATGTGAAAATTATGTGCAACATCAACAACATGTGTGCACAGAACATTAGTAGGTTACTGTAGAAATACTAGAGACGGAAAGGTAGCAAGGGAGAAGAAAGGCAAGCAAGGGAAAATGAAGAAGAAAAAGTGTTAACGAAGGGGAACAGAAAAATTAAGAGGAAAAACATAACAAAGGAATGAGAAAAGAAAGGGAAGAGAGATGAAAGAGAACAGAAGGAAATAAAGGAATAAACAAAGAAACAAAGATAAGAAGAAATAGAATGCGAGATACAAGAAGGGGGACAACTAGAATAAACATTGGAAGGGAGAAGGAAAAGTAAATTTAAAATTGGCCGTTCACAGAAGGAAACAGCGTAGTATAAGAACCAGCAAACAAAAAATATAAGTACACGCATACAAGCAAAAAGACAGAAAATGTAAAGTGACAAACAAAGGACGAAACATATAAAACATAAACAAAAAAAAAAAACAACAAAGACACTTGGTTTCTGGACTTTCTCCATATTATGTTGTGTCAGAAATAACACAGTGTTTCAGAAAATTGTTTTTACGTTTTCAGAATGAAAGGAAAGAAGGAATCTAATCATATGAGTCAGTTCTAAAGTGCATTCTCGAAGCTCAGAAAACAAAGCAGTCCCACATGTATTGTACTATCTCCGGAAACTTGAAGCAGTATCTTACTCCTTCCGAATAAGTTATCAGCAGACTGATTTTGTGAACTGAATGCGGCGTTTTTCCCTGAATAATGAACTCTTTCTTATAAATAGTTTAAGTAATTTAGTATTTTTTATGTTTTGCTAACCGTGCATCTCAGTATAATCTTAGTAATTGACCAACTTAATGCACAAATTCTTGTTTTAAAATAAGTTTATTATATTCTTCTACATGCTTTGAGCACAATAGTTCTCGAAACATGTAGAGGAATGTAATAAAATTATTTTAAAACATGAATTTGTGCATTAAGTTGGTCAATTACTAAGATTAATTTAGTCTTAGACTCTGACACTCTGGGTTCTGAGGCTGTATCCTGTTAAATGGAATAACGTATTTCTCAGAAATGTTGGCAACCAGTTACATACTGGATTTCACAGAGCAAGCTTCCGGATGACCACAAACTAAATCAACCTTTTCCCGAAAACCTAGGTCATCTATAATTTTGTGTGTGTTCTCAGTCTTCTGAGACGGGTATTAACCAGGAACACGTTTTTCGTTGGATCATACAACATAGCGCTACGATATGCCTGCACAAGAGTGGTTACAAAAGTCCATCATAACCAGAAGATCGGGATAGGATAAAATTGTCAGTAGATGGTAAAGCACCTGAGCGATCTTGATGCCATACTGAGAGAACATGGCTTCGTACAAGGACATGAGTCCAGACTGGCCGACCGCCGCCGCCGCCCGTGCATCCAGTAATTTCCCTGCGTCCTGAAAAATTAAATGTTGGTGCCGAGATAAGTACCAGTAAACTCTAATTGCAGGTTTCCACTGTTTCAGTGCCGGTATCATTAAACTATTTCATCCTAATGCCACAAAATAATATTAAATACTTGCCATGTTATATTTGTTGCAGGAATCATTTATCTAATGCGAGGAATTTTCATGCCCATTTACATGCAAGTCTACAAGATCGACGCTATGTAGTTGGCCTACACAGTAAAGTCTGAATGACTTGGAATCTGAATGAAAAGAAACCCAGGCTTTAAAGGGAAAAGTTTCAGACGCAGGAATATTAAACTTGTAGAATGTAGAATTACAACTAATATATATATATAGGAAGTGTGTCATCCCCGTTATGTGTGTGTGTGTGTGTGGAAATTGGAAAGTGTTTGTAGTCAAACACGAATACAAAGAAGAACTGGACATCATCCACGACATCATGCTGAACAATGAATTCCCGCTCCCCCACACACACACACACACACACACACACACACACACACATAGCCCCCACCCCAAGGCAACCTACTATGACCCCCAACCAAAAAACAGATACGACTACGCAGAAATGGGCCCCATTCACGTACATCGGTAGAGAGACCACTTTTATTAAAACCTTTTCAAGAAGACTGACCTAAGAATCACACTGCGCACCAACAACACCCTCCAGAAACTACTGATGCCAAAACCCCAAACCCTGGACAAATACAGCAGATCCGGAGCATACAAACTAACATGCCCGGATTGCAACAAGGCGTAAGTAGGGCAGACGGGACGAAGCTTCACACAAAGGTTTAAAGAACACGAAAATGCATTTAGGTCCAACAGAAACACTTCAAATTACGCCAAACACGCTCTGGAACATTCACACCCGTTTGGCCTCATTCATGAAACAATGCAGATTTTGCAGTACGAAGGTAAGGGAGCCCACCTCAACACCATAGGAAGATACTTTATTTACAAAGAATTTTCCAATAACAACCAACTAAACGATGAATTTAACACAACCCCCAACAAAATTTTCGATGCCTTACTAAAACCCCACTAGTCATAAAAGCCCCAGCCCACCCAGCCCCAACCAATACCCGACCAGCCGAGAGACAAACACTGACCCACCCGAACTTAGGACCACCGCATCCTTTTCCAGCAAGGCAGAAACCGACACAAACAGTAGTAATATACATCTGTGACCACACTACAGAACGTGAAAAAAGCCACCACGTACGTATAGTGTAAATAAATACTACAGTACGCTTATCGAACAGGAGTGACGGAATGAACAAAAGAATTAATAGTGTGACAAGCGTCTCACGGTGAACAATTGCAAAAACAGCTACACACAGTGAGAAACAGTACATGGCAACAACAACAGTGTGTGCCACCACCTACATGGACATACACCCACCCAGGGGTAAAACCGGAGCGAGCTGGGAACACACTAACACCCGGAGCGTAAGTAAGTACTAAGCTATTTATGTTCCCCCAATACAGCAAATTTCCCCGTATAATTAGGCCGGATTATTCACCACCCTTCTCACACACATCTCTGTCCCCATAGGCAAGGGACGGTACATCCAAGGTCATTCGGGCCTCCCCACAACACGACCCCAATTAAGAGGAAGGAAGAGGAACACGCCTCTTCATAATACCAGCGGACCAGATCTTCAAACTTGACACTAGCCACTAGCACTACAATGCCTCTAGACAGAGCATACCATCACATTATAGAAATTACATTACGCAATAAGGCCTGTATGTAGAGATCTCTGAACCACGTGCGCGCTCAATGTATATAGTAGGACCTGGAAGACAACCTGAAGATGGCCAGTAAAGGCCGAAACATGTAGTCGTCTAGTATAGCCATTAAATACACCTTAATTGACTTGGTTGTGTTTGACTACATACACTTTCCAATATATATATATATATATATATTTATATATATATAAATTATTTTGAGGGGAGATGGCAATAAAGAAAAAATATACGGAATGCGTCTGCATATTTGTTTCCTATTCGTGTAATTTGTTTTCGTGGAATTTATCCGAGAAAGAAAATTTATATTAAACGTAAAAAATAGTTCAACACAACGGTGATGAAATATTAGCCGAATAGTCAAATGAAATCGTGCAAATATAAAGAATAGGAACATGAAAGCAGCAATAAGGAAAGAAAGGAATAGATTGAGAAGAAAAGGAAAGGAAAGAAATAAATAAATGAAACTATGCTGTACGCTAATATTGTGATGTACCTAAGTAGTTTGAATTTATGACTTGCAATTTGGGAATTGGGCCTATGCAAATAGTTTCTCTTCACAGTTTTTATCTTGATTGAAAGTGATTTTGTGTGGACACATTCAAGAAACCTACGCAAAAAATATATGTTTCTGTGAGGGTACAGAGTAAGGAGACCTGACTAAAGGCCACATCTGTCCCCTTTTGTCAGCCACGTTTCCATTTGTTACCCTTATTAAGAAGTATTTCAATATGACAGATGTTTCCTCTAATTAAACCTACTAAAGAATTTCCAGCTATTCTAAACCCTGTGTCGAATACTGTTGTATTAAGCCTAAGAGTATTATAACAAGATATTGTTTCATATTTCCGTGGACTTTTTGCAATTCCCGTGAACGGAATGGTAACATATTCACACCCAACTGAAAACGTCTAGTGCAAGTTTCAGCATCAGTTTTTGCGTGAATACCTATGTATCAGTGTTTTAGTAAGATATTCCTTAGAGTGCCGCATACCTGTCGTCTTTCACGAGAGCCATCTGTAACCTTTGTCACAGCACACGTGCAAATCAGATGTTAAATTTCTCGTTACGGGTCATAAAGTTTTCAATTAAATCTCTCTCTGAAACGTATTTAAGAACTGCGAACGGATTGCGGCTATCACAGTAAGTTTTATTCCTTTAGGGTACGGATGGAAGCAATTCTGATCTCAGACTTCTTCCATGTTAGTGCATAAGATTTATAATTTACTGGCGGAAAACATAGGAGGTAAACAGCTGGGCTTAGTTGTCTTAACGTCTTCACGTATGTGCGTGTTCCATGCTTGCACCCACAAGCTGCTAACTTACTGCGGGCGCAGTTCTCAGCTGCAGCAAATAATGTTGAGACGCTCTGTTCCAAATAACCAAAGAGAATTGCTCTCCGCATCAAGTTGACCTCACCTGTCTGGTGTGATCTTTCGGTGACAGCGTCTCCCTCATGCTGAGGGACATGAGTAGCTCCTGAGCCATCTTCTGCTTGCCAAAGGCGACGGCTCCGCTGGTCACCATAATACATTCTCTGCCCTCCAGATGGCATTCTGCGACCTGTTGAAAATTTCTTAACATAATAAAATTAGGTTTTTATTTCAGTTGAAAATAAGGTCTGTGTAGATTAATAGGGGATTCAAACATTCATTTGCCCTTTCGACCTAACCTACGCAATTTAATGGACCACGGGCATCCGCCGGTTGCGGGACGTATTTAAAACAACAAGTCTATAGGACAAATTGTTTTTGTGTGCAAATAAATTATGATGAACATTAGTTAATTACCCTTTTAAAGAATTGATTAATACTAGGGTCTTGGTATATACAAATTATACAGGACATTAATGCGGGATATTATTTCCTAGGTCTTTATAATCAAAAGATTTCATATCAGTACGGGTTCTGCTCTCAATGTTTGCGGAGTTATAGTGATTTGTTAATTGTAGTAAACGCCCTTCTGTGAATCGCGCGTTGCAGGTCACATTACGCGACCTTGAAACAGCTGGAACAGGAGCAGTCATTGGAAGCGCTGTTCACAACTGAGAGGCAGCGAGAGTTGCGGCCGGTGGTGGCATTTACGAAAACCTGATTAAAACACAGGTCAGAGTAATATGCAGGCAATTTCATGAAGTTCAGTTACATTTATATTTCAAATTTAGTATGCTTTTGTATTATTTTGTGCCGTTTATTTCAATAATCCTTACCCTCAATTCTAATTTCAAGCGGTCATAAATCCGTAGCCGTCCAAAATCGGACACATGTTTATACGAACCATTTTTTTAATCACAAAAGCGAAGGAAATTATCCTCTTGCAGTAATGTCCATAAGTCATGAATCACCCTGTATACATTTTCGTTATCCCATACAAAGCCAATGAACATTTGAATGCACCGTCTGTTTGACCCTTTTTCCTCTTCCGATGACGAATTAGATATGCTGATACAGATGAAGATACGAACAGGCACGCACGCAAACATAGACACGCATCCGCTCACACACACACAAAACACACACACACATACTTTGGCTTAGTAGAAATCACAAGTAAAGTGTTCTGATTTACAGCACAAAATTTCTGGACAAACCTACTTTGCAGCTGCAGTGCTCCACATATTGTATATTTCACAGTATACAGTCGAACACAAACAAAGTCATTTTTAAATTTATTTAGGCGACATCTTGTGGCTTAACATAAGCCATCATCAGGCCTTTTCTTTAATAACTTTCAATAAAACTTTTAACTAAAAATAGTTCTGCGATCTAACAGTATAAAAATTCATAGCAAATACTAGAAAGAAATAAAATAGGGGTTGAAAATGTATGAAAATGAAACACAACGGGGATAAATCATCTGACGATAATGCTGTACCTGTTCAACAATGGATGCTAGTCTTCCCAGGGCTAAACCGTGCTCGTCTTCGCGGGCGATAACAGCGCTCCCCAGTTTGATGACCAGTCTGCGAGCATACTTCAGCTGACTGCGGTCCGTGAACATCGCTCTGCGTTCCTCATTAGACGTCTTGATACCTCGGCTCGACTCTGTGGGCTGTAACTGCTGCAAGCAGATATTAGACCAGAGACTGAGGTTCCGATTCAACATTGCCGACAAACTAACCCTTTACGTGCTAGGAAGAAGACATGTGAATTCAACTGTGGGAATGTAGCAGAAGAAATTTCGAAACGTCAAATAACGTTCATAAAGTAAAATATCACAAGACAGGCAATGTACACTTAATGAAACATAGAGGCGCGTTCGCGCAAATATTGTCGCCGGGGAAAAGCAATAAGTATTACACATTCTGTGTGTGTGTGTGTGTATGTGTGTGTGTGTGTTTGTGGTGTGTGCGTGTGTGTGTGTGTGGTGTGTGTGTGGTGTGTGTGTGTGTATGTGTGTGTGTGTGTGTGGGGTGTGTGTGTTTGTGTGTGTGTGTGGGGGGTGTGTGTGTGGGTGTGTGTGTGTGTGTGGTGTGTGTGTGTGTATGTGTGTGGGTGTGTGTGTGTGTGTGTTTGTGTGGTGTGTATGTGTGTGGGTGTGTGTGTATGTGTGTGTGTGGTGTGTATGTGTGTGTGTATGTGTGTGTGTGTGTGTG
>Ga0123352_10005518_pt1:2500-15000 | contig 19078 bp, 6 predicted proteins | sample TergutLab28metaG_FD_89700 | JGI IMG/M metagenome (GOLD analysis project Ga0123352, IMG submission 89700) | Labiotermes labralis P1 segment gut microbial communities from Petit-Saut dam, French Guiana - Lab288 P1 | ecosystem: Host-associated > Arthropoda: Insects > Digestive system >... | reverse complement strand
GACTCCAAGTCCGGAGGCCGGAATGAACCGTTCTTTAAGCACCGGTGCCGCTACTGCGGGAAGGTGTTTGGCAGTGACTCGGCACTGCAGATACATATCAGATCGCATACAGGTGAGCGCCCCTTTAAGTGCAATGTGTGTGGGAGTCGTTTTACCACCAAGGGAAACCTGAAGGTTCACTTCCAGAGGCACACGGCCAAGTTTCCGCACATAAAAATGAATCCTAACCCCGTGCCAGAACATCTAGATAAATATCATCCACCTCTCCTAGCCCAGATGGGGTCACACCAAAGCATGTCTCCGGGCATCCCGCCACACCCTCATCATCCCCCTCCTCATCCTTTTCACACCGGCACGAGTTTCCCTCCAACTGGTCTTCCCCTATACCGGCCTCCGCAGCCTCATGATCTCATACCACACCACCTCCATCCGCCCCCTCACCGGCAGCCGCACGAGCCAGCTCCACCGTCCCAACCACACTCAAAACCTCTCCTACCACATCCCGCGCTGTTTGGGCAGCGCATGGAGCAGGACGTACCCGAGAACCTGAGCAAACCTCCTAGCCAACCCTCGTCACATTCCTCTCCACCACCCGAGCACTACAAGAAAGAACCCTTGGACGATGAAATACCAGAATCTTCGGAGAGGGATCGACTTAATTGTGAAGATGGAGGTGCCGATCGACTCAGTCCGAAACAAGAACCTGTGACGGACCACGAACCTGAACCTGAAGGTGATATGGAAATGGAACATTATTCCTCCCCTCCTCCTTATGACGACTGCAGTCTAGACAGTAAATACAGCAACGAAGACATGCTAATGGGCGATCCCGATAGCCCGATTGTCGACAAGAATGACGACAGTCTGCAGGAACAACCCGAGAATTTGTCGAGTAAAAGTGCATCTGGTAGCGGACAACTGAGTTTGTCAGTCGGTCAGCGTCTCCCACCTTCCATCTCCTTCCCACACACGGTGTCGCCACCAAGCAGCACGTCCTCAGGCAGTATAAACACCCTTCACACGCCAATCGGACCTATCCCTCTCCCCAATGATATAGACCCCGCGAAAGATCCAGCCATTTACACGAACCTTCTGCCTCGGCCCGGAAGTAACGACAATTCATGGGAGAGTTTGATTGAGGTAACTAAGACGTCAGAAACATCTAAGTTACAACAGCTAGTGGACAATATTGAACACAAACTGACGGACCCAAACCAGTGTGTAATCTGTCATCGCGTGTTATCTTGCAAGAGTGCCTTGCAGATGCATTACCGCACCCACACGGGTGAGAGGCCCTTCAAGTGCAAGATCTGTGGACGAGCCTTCACTACTAAGGGCAACCTGAAAACGCATATGGGAGTTCATCGCGCGAAACCACCCATGCGCGTGTTACATCAGTGTCCTGTGTGTCACAAGAAGTTCACCAACGCGTTGGTGCTGCAGCAACATATCCGCCTACACACCGGTGAACCAACGGACCTCACTCCAGAGCAGATCCAGGCAGCTGAAATCAAAGAGTACCCTCCTCCTGCCGCATTCCCACTACCTAATTCCATGAGCCCTTTCCTGGCCCAGGGATTCCCGCTTCCTGGCGTGTCCCCGCTCCCTCCGCCAGGACTTCACCTCGGCCTCAAGCCGGACTTCGAAGAGAAGCGCGACAGAGACCGAGAAAAGGACAGGGAGCGGGAACGAGAAATTAAAGAGGGCTTCAACAACAAGCCCGACTTCTTGGAAGACGACAATACGAACAGCAGTGGACCGCAACATATTCCTTCTTTTTCCACGTCTCTTGCTGCTCTTGAGAATCAGGTTCGAACTATCACTACAATGGCGTCTCAGTTGTCTGCCTCCGGGCTCAGTAGATCGGCTGAAGAGCTCTGTAATAACAACTCCACTGCCACTGCGAACAAGACGTCGACTCCGACGCCAATGAACGGAGAAAAGTCGCCAATGGCTGGTGGGAGTCCCGCTGATTCTGAGGTGCGCGCCTCGCCGTCACCTCCACAGCCCCCGACCCCAATTCAGATCCCGAGGCCTCCCTCGTCGCAGCAGCCCGAAAGTCCTGCAGCGTCCGAGTCGAACTCGCTAGGAGCGCTTGACCTGACGCCGCGAGCCGCCGGGCCGGGTCCAGTCCCGCCAACCGGCCTCAGTCCCGGCGTCTTCTCCGGTTTCGGCCTTCTTCCCCCTGGCTCTATTACCGCTGGGTCCTCGCCGCTCATGACTTCGGCTCTCTCGTCGCTGACATCGTCGGTTCTAACGTCTACAGCTTTCAGTCCCATTGGACTGGCGGTCGGACCCACAGGTAGGCAGCCTTTTCCACCTGCTTAGCCGCCCATGCTGTAGATTAGTTTTATTCAATCAGCATAGGCCCGTTAAATGTACAGCACGTCCTAATTCGAGGCTTTCCGTTCTGGTCGAGTTAAATGAAGACATTTCTAGTAAAGACACTCCACTTTCAATGAGCTTCAACCTACAGGAGTACCCACAGATTGTTGCTACATCAAATAGCTGTCTTATTAATTTCAGTCACGTGTTGTTCAAATGAACACTCGTCTCTTCTAAAGCCCAGCCACAGTAGCACGCAGTAACATCCCTATTAGTTTGGTAAGGATAGAGTGGTGGGTGTTACCATGACTACACTCTGACCTGGCCGGTCAGATTTTCGTTCATTTTTTCGAAAGTCCTGGCCGGATGTCGCGCCCCCCAGCCTTCTGTTCAATGGGTACGGCCAGGACGCTTAATGAACCACCCACCTTAGTCAAGTGCCGAGGTTAGGAATTAGTGGATTTACACACCTTCTTCCTCTACGTGCCTTTATGGCACTCACAGGGCCAACTCTCCTTTCCCTTATCTGTACCTTTACCTTTACCTCTACCATGGCCGCATTTTTACAAGTAACATTTTATACTGGATGTTAAAAACTGTTTAATGATTTAATGATGAAAATGTTTCAGACAGTGAGTTTATTCACAGCATCCAGAATGCTGTTTAAGAAGTTGTATTGCCCTGCTATTGTGTACCTTATTAGAGATGCGTTTAAAATATTAGTTTGAGGTGAGTGTAGCTGCAGATAATGTAAGGCCGAGTAGAAATAAATAGTAATATAGAAAGAAATAGTGATACAGAAATGAAGAGTTTCATTGTTGCAGGGAAGGTTTTTTTTCCGTAATCTGGTGGGAAGAATGACTATTTAGGTATCTGACAATGTGGCAAGACCGGCTAGTAGACGTGTGGCTGTGTATTCCGGATTCTAATTGACAGGAAGTAATTTTGCTGTGGAATCTCGCCGTCCATGGTATCACTCTTGCTTGTCAGACCTCTCAGCTGATGTACCAGCTAATTATTCGATCGTGCTTAGCTTATGCAAAATAGTGTGAGGACTTGTGAAAGTAAACTAATTGAACGAGCATAATCAGTGGCTCTCTTGCAAAAAAGGTACTCAAAAATATGTAAATTGAATTCGCACACCTGAACATTCAGTTCGTATACATGGGACAAAGGCTTCCGTCGTTTCTTTCAAACTGCATAACACTTTTTCCGATTTAGTTTGTCTCTGATATTCTTCTATTAAGTAATACTGCTTGAGATAAAAGTAGGTTATGTGTTAACGTCAGAAAAAGTAAGACAAATAATAATCATAATATCTCCTTTAAAAAATGTTATTCAATGGGTCACGTGACGTGTTCAACAAAAGATTAATCCATGAGCCATCGCAGCTCAGAAGGAAAAGCGATTAGCAGACTCGCCACGGACTGGGCGACCGGAGCTGTGTTATATCTAACGAAGGTGGCTAGGGTGGGAGGAACATGTAACTCCAACGGGCATGTGAGACGTGATTATAAAATGGTATTCATGAAACCTGAAGGGATTCCTTGGGAGACCAAATTGCGTATTCGAGTGTAATATTAAAGTGAATATTCAGAATGTAACTTGTGATGACTGGACTGGATTCAGCTGAATGAGACAGGTCCAGTGATCGGGTCTTATAAACACAGTAACGAAGCTTCGGCTTATACAAAGTAATTCACGACTTAATGACGTAATTTCAGGAATTGGTTCTTGAGGTATTTTTTCAATTTCAGTCAGAAGTTTCATCTGAGCCAAGATTTGGTTGTACAGTGCTCAAGACACGAAAACACGTAGCTAATATAGGCGTATATGAAACGGAAATCAATCTTATCAGATTTCTCAAGAATGTACAGGTTTAATCATAATTTCCTGTCTATATGTGAGTCGCATGTTGAAGTCCCTCCCGCCATTCAAGTGTACCGATTTTGTGAAATGTGTCAGGGAATTTTGAATAATCCGGGTTTTATCGTTTGAGGATTGGACACGAATAGATGAGCACTTAATTGCATTTTTGGGTTGCCTTTCAAACATATTTAGTTTTGATGTGTAGCCCTATTTAAAAACGCATGTATGAATTCATGATGACAGAGAGAAGCAAACTCATGATAAACACATTTGGAAAACTCTGTATCGTGCAGTACATTCCCTTTATTATGAAACAGTTAAGCACCAGTCAGCACTGTTGCAACCGGAGGAACTGACTGACCACGTACAACAAACATTAACGTTAAATTATACGACCAAACTCGGGGACGTTTCTCAGTGCTAACACTTCTTACTTATCTTCACGAAGTTCCCGATTCGAATCTCGGCTGGGGCATGCCTAACCTAGGAAATTATTTTGGTCCGATGACGTATGCTATGATTTGATGTGTGGTTGACCGTGCATCGTAATTTAGTGTGGATAAGAAACCAACTAGATGTCACTTGTGTGTTATCCTTTATGCTATGACGTCAGAGGAAACAGCTGGCTGTGTTAGACTACCTGGGAAGACCATTTTACTTACATGAGTTTCGCAAAGGTCATTAAAGCACCCACTCCTGAAGGAATAAATTTTATTTGCTAGTCCATACCCTCCGCATCACGTCTTATTTTCTTACATAAGGTTTAATTTCTCTTTCAAGAATATCGTAACTGCACGTAAGTTGAACAGATTCCAGTGTTTGTGGATCTTTCGTTAGTTTGTTGTCCTATATTACAAGACCAAATATATTGGGATTATCAAGGCAACATATTGAAGTATCTGTCCGACAATTGCTTTCTGCCTGGCTCATTATCAAAACGCAATGTTCCTGAAAGGTTTCGTATCACGCCACCAGTTTCAAGTGCATTCGTATCGGCCTGTCTTCTTAGTACGAAAGCTTTCGTATACATTCTGGCTGATATTGGAATAATGGTACTGTCCTCAAGAATCTGTCTCATAAAAATATTGTTAATATTTGTACTGTATTCTTATAATAAAACCAATTAGATGCAATAATTTCTTAAATTTATTTTTGGAATAAAACTCTACATGTTTCGGACAGTTCCTTTGTCCATCATCAGGAGTTTTTCACTGTACACACAGCAATGGTATATGTCATACAGATTTGCAGAGACCTTGCGAGACAGCTGTCTCGCAAGGTCTCTGCAAATCTGTATGACATATACCATTGCTGTGTGTACAGTGAAAAACTCCTGATGATGGACAAAGGAACTGTCCGAAACATGTAGAGTTTTATTCCAAAAATAAATTTAAGAAATTATTGCATCTAATTGGTTTTATTATAAGAATACAGTACAAATATTAACAATATTTTTATGAGACAGATTCTTGAGGACAGTACCATTATTCCAATATCAGCCAGAATGTATACGAAAGCTTTCGTACTAAGAAGACAGGCCGATACGAATGCACTTGAAACTGGTGGCGTGATACGAAACCTTTCAGGAACATTGCGTTTTGATAATGAGCCAGGCAGAAAGCAATTGTCGGACAGATACTTCAATATGTTGCCTTGATAATCCCAATATATTTGGTCTTGTAATATAGGACAACAAACTAACGAAAGATCCACAAACACTGGAATCTGTTCAACTTACGTGCAGTTACGATATTCTTGAAAGAGAAATTAAACCTTATGTAAGAAAATAAGACGTGATGCGGAGGGTATGGACTAGCAAATAAAATTTATTCCTTCAGGAGTGGGTGCTTTAATGACCTTTGCGAAACTCATGTAAGTAAAATGGTCTTCCCAGGTAGTCTAACACAGCCAGCTGTTTCCTCTGACGTCATAGCATAAAGGATAACACACAAGTGACATCTAGTTGGTTTCTTATCCACACTAAATTACGATGCACGGTCAACCACACATCAAATCATAGCATACGTCATCGGACCAAAATAATTTCCTAGGTTAGGCATGCCCCAGCCGAGATTCGAATCGGGAACTTCGTGAAGATAAGTAAGAAGTGTTAGCACTGAGAAACGTCCCCGAGTTTGGTCGTATAATTTAACGTTAATGTTTGTTGTACGTGGTCAGTCAGTTCCTCCGGTTGCAACAGTGCTGACTGGTGCTTAACTGTTTCATAATAAAGGGAATGTACTGCACGATACAGAGTTTTCCAAATGTGTTTATCATGAGTTTGCTTCTCTCTGTCATCATGAATTCATACATGCGTTTTTAAATAGGGCTACACATCAAAACTAAATATGTTTGAAAGGCAACCCAAAAATGCAATTAAGTGCTCATCTATTCGTGTCCAATCCTCAAACGATAAAACCCGGATTATTCAAAATTCCCTGACACATTTCACAAAATCGGTACACTTGAATGGCGGGAGGGACTTCAACATGCGACTCACATATAGACAGGAAATTATGATTAAACCTGTACATTCTTGAGAAATCTGATAAGATTGATTTCCGTTTCATATACGCCTATATTAGCTACGTGTTTTCGTGTCTTGAGCACTGTACAACCAAATCTTGGCTCAGATGAAACTTCTGACTGAAATTGAAAAAATACCTCAAGAACCAATTCCTGAAATTACGTCATTAAGTCGTGAATTACTTTGTATAAGCCGAAGCTTCGTTACTGTGTTTATAAGACCCGATCACTGGACCTGTCTCATTCAGCTGAATCCAGTCCAGTCATCACAAGTTACATTCTGAATATTCACTTTAATATTACACTCGAATACGCAATTTGGTCTCCCAAGGAATCCCTTCAGGTTTCATGAATACCATTTTATAATCACGTCTCACATGCCCGTTGGAGTTACATGTTCCTCCCACCCTAGCCACCTTCGTTAGATATAACACAGCTCCGGTCGCCCAGTCCGTGGCGAGTCTGCTAATCGCTTTTCCTTCTGAGCTGCGATGGCTCATGGATTAATCTTTTGTTGAACACGTCACGTGACCCATTGAATAACATTTTTTAAAGGAGATATTATGATTATTATTTGTCTTACTTTTTCTGACGTTAACACATAACCTACTTTTATCTCAAGCAGTATTACTTAATAGAAGAATATCAGAGACAAACTAAATCGGAAAAAGTGTTATGCAGTTTGAAAGAAACGACGGAAGCCTTTGTCCCATGTATACGAACTGAATGTTCAGGTGTGCGAATTCAATTTACATATTTTTGAGTACCTTTTTTGCAAGAGAGCCACTGATTATGCTCGTTCAATTAGTTTACTTTCACAAGTCCTCACACTATTTTGCATAAGCTAAGCACGATCGAATAATTAGCTGGTACATCAGCTGAGAGGTCTGACAAGCAAGAGTGATACCATGGACGGCGAGATTCCACAGCAAAATTACTTCCTGTCAATTAGAATCCGGAATACACAGCCACACGTCTACTAGCCGGTCTTGCCACATTGTCAGATACCTAAATAGTCATTCTTCCCACCAGATTACGGAAAAAAAACCTTCCCTGCAACAATGAAACTCTTCATTTCTGTATCACTATTTCTTTCTATATTACTATTTATTTCTACTCGGCCTTACATTATCTGCAGCTACACTCACCTCAAACTAATATTTTAAACGCATCTCTAATAAGGTACACAATAGCAGGGCAATACAACTTCTTAAACAGCATTCTGGATGCTGTGAATAAACTCACTGTCTGAAACATTTTCATCATTAAATCATTAAACAGTTTTTAACATCCAGTATAAAATGTTACTTGTAAAAATGCGGCCATGGTAGAGGTAAAGGTAAAGGTACAGATAAGGGAAAGGAGAGTTGGCCCTGTGAGTGCCATAAAGGCACGTAGAGGAAGAAGGTGTGTAAATCCACTAATTCCTAACCTCGGCACTTGACTAAGGTGGGTGGTTCATTAAGCGTCCTGGCCGTACCCATTGAACAGAAGGCTGGGGGGCGCGACATCCGGCCAGGACTTTCGAAAAAATGAACGAAAATCTGACCGGCCAGGTCAGAGTGTAGTCATGGTAACACCCACCACTCTATCCTTACCAAACTAATAGGGATGTTACTGCGTGCTACTGTGGCTGGGCTTTAGAAGAGACGAGTGTTCATTTGAACAACACGTGACTGAAATTAATAAGACAGCTATTTGATGTAGCAACAATCTGTGGGTACTCCTGTAGGTTGAAGCTCATTGAAAGTGGAGTGTCTTTACTAGAAATGTCTTCATTTAACTCGACCAGAACGGAAAGCCTCGAATTAGGACGTGCTGTACATTTAACGGGCCTATGCTGATTGAATAAAACTAATCTACAGCATGGGCGGCTAAGCAGGTGGAAAAGGCTGCCTACCTGTGGGTCCGACCGCCAGTCCAATGGGACTGAAAGCTGTAGACGTTAGAACCGACGATGTCAGCGACGAGAGAGCCGAAGTCATGAGCGGCGAGGACCCAGCGGTAATAGAGCCAGGGGGAAGAAGGCCGAAACCGGAGAAGACGCCGGGACTGAGGCCGGTTGGCGGGACTGGACCCGGCCCGGCGGCTCGCGGCGTCAGGTCAAGCGCTCCTAGCGAGTTCGACTCGGACGCTGCAGGACTTTCGGGCTGCTGCGACGAGGGAGGCCTCGGGATCTGAATTGGGGTCGGGGGCTGTGGAGGTGACGGCGAGGCGCGCACCTCAGAATCAGCGGGACTCCCACCAGCCATTGGCGACTTTTCTCCGTTCATTGGCGTCGGAGTCGACGTCTTGTTCGCAGTGGCAGTGGAGTTGTTATTACAGAGCTCTTCAGCCGATCTACTGAGCCCGGAGGCAGACAACTGAGACGCCATTGTAGTGATAGTTCGAACCTGATTCTCAAGAGCAGCAAGAGACGTGGAAAAAGAAGGAATATGTTGCGGTCCACTGCTGTTCGTATTGTCGTCTTCCAAGAAGTCGGGCTTGTTGTTGAAGCCCTCTTTAATTTCTCGTTCCCGCTCCCTGTCCTTTTCTCGGTCTCTGTCGCGCTTCTCTTCGAAGTCCGGCTTGAGGCCGAGGTGAAGTCCTGGCGGAGGGAGCGGGGACACGCCAGGAAGCGGGAATCCCTGGGCCAGGAAAGGGCTCATGGAATTAGGTAGTGGGAATGCGGCAGGAGGAGGGTACTCTTTGATTTCAGCTGCCTGGATCTGCTCTGGAGTGAGGTCCGTTGGTTCACCGGTGTGTAGGCGGATATGTTGCTGCAGCACCAACGCGTTGGTGAACTTCTTGTGACACACAGGACACTGATGTAACACGCGCATGGGTGGTTTCGCGCGATGAACTCCCATATGCGTTTTCAGGTTGCCCTTAGTAGTGAAGGCTCGTCCACAGATCTTGCACTTGAAGGGCCTCTCACCCGTGTGGGTGCGGTAATGCATCTGCAAGGCACTCTTGCAAGATAACACGCGATGACAGATTACACACTGGTTTGGGTCCGTCAGTTTGTGTTCAATATTGTCCACTAGCTGTTGTAACTTAGATGTTTCTGACGTCTTAGTTACCTCAATCAAACTCTCCCATGAATTGTCGTTACTTCCGGGCCGAGGCAGAAGGTTCGTGTAAATGGCTGGATCTTTCGCGGGGTCTATATCATTGGGGAGAGGGATAGGTCCGATTGGCGTGTGAAGGGTGTTTATACTGCCTGAGGACGTGCTGCTTGGTGGCGACACCGTGTGTGGGAAGGAGATGGAAGGTGGGAGACGCTGACCGACTGACAAACTCAGTTGTCCGCTACCAGATGCACTTTTACTCGACAAATTCTCGGGTTGTTCCTGCAGACTGTCGTCATTCTTGTCGACAATCGGGCTATCGGGATCGCCCATTAGCATGTCTTCGTTGCTGTATTTACTGTCTAGACTGCAGTCGTCATAAGGAGGAGGGGAGGAATAATGTTCCATTTCCATATCACCTTCAGGTTCAGGTTCGTGGTCCGTCACAGGTTCTTGTTTCGGACTGAGTCGATCGGCACCTCCATCTTCACAATTAAGTCGATCCCTCTCCGAAGATTCTGGTATTTCATCGTCCAAGGGTTCTTTCTTGTAGTGCTCGGGTGGTGGAGAGGAATGTGACGAGGGTTGGCTAGGAGGTTTGCTCAGGTTCTCGGGTACGTCCTGCTCCATGCGCTGCCCAAACAGCGCGGGATGTGGTAGGAGAGGTTTTGAGTGTGGTTGGGACGGTGGAGCTGGCTCGTGCGGCTGCCGGTGAGGGGGCGGATGGAGGTGGTGTGGTATGAGATCATGAGGCTGCGGAGGCCGGTATAGGGGAAGACCAGTTGGAGGGAAACTCGTGCCGGTGTGAAAAGGATGAGGAGGGGGATGATGAGGGTGTGGCGGGATGCCCGGAGACATGCTTTGGTGTGACCCCATCTGGGCTAGGAGAGGTGGATGATATTTATCTAGATGTTCTGGCACGGGGTTAGGATTCATTTTTATGTGCGGAAACTTGGCCGTGTGCCTCTGGAAGTGAACCTTCAGGTTTCCCTTGGTGGTAAAACGACTCCCACACACATTGCACTTAAAGGGGCGCTCACCTGTATGCGATCTGATATGTATCTGCAGTGCCGAGTCACTGCCAAACACCTTCCCGCAGTAGCGGCACCGGTGCTTAAAGAACGGTTCATTCCGGCCTCCGGACTTGGAGTCATACGGTGACAACGAGTTGGACTTGCCTCCACTCTTCCTGAATGCCAGTTCGTCCGCGAGATTATTAGCCAACAAGCCTTGGCTCGCGTTGTCTAGTACCTCCTGGGCCCGTCTCTGGAGCATCTCCAGGGTATTGGGCTCATTGAGGGGAGGAGGGTCCGGGTTCGTAATAATGGATGCAGCTAGTGACGAGGAGATAGAACACAAGGGCAGTGGTGTTGCATGAACTGGCGATGAGGTAGTGGGCGGCCTAGGTGCAGTCAGAGGTTTCGGGGTCGTGGAGGGCAGATGAGACGGTACTTGTTGTACTGATTGCTGTTGCAGAATAGGCTGAGGTTGTTGTTGTTGTTGTTGTGATGTTGACTGTTGTTGTTGTTGTTGCTGCTGAGGAGGGTTGTGTGAAGGAGGTATGGGCTGAGTCGTCGGCGGTTGTAGAGGTGGGTCTTGTTTTACAGGGGTTGAAGGTCTGGACGATTTAGGAGGTGGCTGTTGTGAAGGTAGAGGCAATCCAGAGGGCAAATGTGGTGGAGGTGACACTGGACTACCTTCCTTCGAGCGCGTGATCTGCAGCTGATGTTGCAGCTGCTGTATGAGAGACATCTGCATGACTTGCTGGTGCTGCAGTGTGAACAGCGTACTCTGCAGAACCGCCAATTCTTGTAGGGCCGCCGTGTTGTCTGCGTTGTTGGCCATAGCTGTGGCAGCAAACTGGGCCACTGCCACTTTTGTGTTCTGGAGGGCCTCTAATGTCACGTGACCGGCAGCGGCAGCGACTGGTGGCAGTGGGAAAGGAAACCCGAGACGCAAGTCACCTTCTTGCATCTCGTTCTCACCTTCAGTCTCACCCTCGCCACTATTATTGTTCTCCGCGTCTTGCCTCTGACGCCTCTCTTCCTCCAGGCGTTTACCGGCCTCTCTGCTAACACCATCTTCTTCATCCTCATCTCCAGTTGCCATCATATCCTCTGGATCTGAAGGAGGTTCTTCGGCCAGCCCCAGTGCAAGGGTCTTGCGGTCGCAATCTTTCTTGTGTTCTAAGAACTCCGACAGATCTAAAAATTCGGCATTACAGTGACCACATCCGTGTTCGTCCCTAGACTGTCTTCGAGCAGGTTCGCTGTCTCTGCCTCCACTGCTCCCGCCCTCTTCTTCCGAACCAGATCCGGAGCTTTCGCCTGGAAAGAGACAGGATTTTCTTTACTAATATGTAAATAAAGCTTACACAAGTAGGCTATAAATGCAAGAGAGACGATGGAAGTTTGCAGATATGTAAGTGCAAGTAAGCACACACACAGAAAGGCGAATTATCGCTTTTCACTGTGTTGCTTTGTTAATGAATTTAAAGACTTTTAAAATGAATTGCTTCCTAAGGACTGTAAACATAATAAAGGCATTAAAGCAAACGTAATCTCTTGATCTATACTAGATTGAAAGGTTATAACTCCATGGCTCGGGGTCCACAACCTCGTTTTTTTTTAGAAATTCGCTCACTACGTAATAAAAAAAACAGTTATACTACGCCCCAACCATTATGTGCACATGTGAAGTTGATACTATAATTTGCGCTATATATATCAC
>Ga0123352_10005515_pt1 | contig 19083 bp, 13 predicted proteins | sample TergutLab28metaG_FD_89700 | JGI IMG/M metagenome (GOLD analysis project Ga0123352, IMG submission 89700) | Labiotermes labralis P1 segment gut microbial communities from Petit-Saut dam, French Guiana - Lab288 P1 | ecosystem: Host-associated > Arthropoda: Insects > Digestive system > Gut ... | reverse complement strand
GCGGCCGATCGTCTGGATGAGCGAGGTGCCCGAGCGCAGGAAGCCCTCTTTGTCGGCGTCGAGGATCGCGACGAGCGACACCTCGGGCAGGTCGAGGCCCTCGCGCAGCAGGTTGATGCCGACGAGCACGTCGAACACGCCGCTGCGCAGCTCGGTCAGCAGCTCGACGCGCCGCAGGGTGTCGACGTCGGAGTGCAGGTAGCGCACCCGCACCCCCGCTTCGGTGAGGAAGTCGGTGAGCTCCTCCGCCATCTTCTTCGTCAGCGTCGTGACGAGCACGCGCTCGTCGCGGTCGACGCGGGTGTGGATCTCTTCCAGCAGGTCGTCGATCTGGCCCTTCGTCGGCTTGACGACGATCTTCGGGTCGACGAGGCCCGTCGGGCGGATGATCTGCTCGACGATGCCGTCGGCGATGCCGAGCTCGTAGGTGCCGGGGGTCGCCGAGAGGTACACCGTCTGCCCGACGCGCTCCTTGAACTCCTCGAAGCGCAGGGGGCGGTTGTCCATCGCGCTCGGCAGGCGGAAGCCGTGCTCGACGAGGGTGCGCTTGCGGCTGGCGTCCCCCTCGTACATCGCGCCGATCTGCGGCACCGTCTGGTGCGACTCATCGATCACGACGAGGAAGTCGTCGGGGAAGTAGTCGAGCAGGCAGGTCGGCGGCTCGCCCGCCGCGCGCCCGTCGAGGTGCCGCGAGTAGTTCTCGATGCCCGAGCAGAAGCCGATCTGCTCGAGCATCTCGAGGTCGAAGGTCGTGCGCATGCGCAACCGCTGGGCCTCGAGCAGCTTGCCCTGGCGTTCGAGTTCCTCAAGGCGCTCGGCGAGCTCGGTCTTGATCGTGCCGATCGCGCGGTGCACCGCCGCTTGGCTCGCCGCATACTGCGTGGCGGGGGCGATCGAGATGGATTCCGGCCGCTGCAGCACCTGGCCCGTGAGCGGCTGGATGATCGAGATCGCCTCGACCTCGTCGCCGAACAGCTCGATGCGCACCGCGTTCTCGTCGTAGATGGGGATGATCTCGATCGTGTCGCCGCGCACGCGGAACTTGCCGCGCGAGAAGTCGATGTCGTTGCGCTCGTACTGCGCGTCGACGAAGGTGCGGATCAGCCGGTCGCGCCCGACGACGTCGCCCACCTGCAGCACGGTCATGGCGCCGAGGTATTCGTCGACGGCGCCCAGGCCGTAGATGCACGACACCGTCGACACCACGACGACGTCGCGCCGTGAGAGCAGCGCGTTCGTCGTCGAGTGGCGCAGGCGCTCGACCTCGGCGTTGACCGACGAGTCCTTCTCGATGAAGGTGTCCGTCTGGGGCACGTAGGCCTCGGGCTGGTAGTAGTCGTAGTACGACACGAAGTACTCGACGGCGTTGTTCGGCATGAGCTCGCGGAACTCGTTCGCGAGCTGCGCGGCGAGCGTCTTGTTGTGCGCGAGCACGAGCGTCGGCCGCTGCACCTGCTCGATGAGCCAGGCGGTCGTCGCCGACTTGCCGGTTCCGGTCGCGCCGAGCAGCACGACATCGGTCTCGCCGGCGTTGATGCGCGCCGCGAGCTGCTCGATCGCCTGCGGCTGGTCGCCGCTCGGCTCGTACTCGCTGATGACCTCGAACGGCCTCACCGCGCGTGTCGCTTGTGCCATTCCCCCAGTCTAGGAAGCACCCCCGACATTGAGCGGGGCGGCGGATGCCTCGCCCAGCCGCACCTCGATCGCCCCCGGCCGCGGCCGCTCGTCGTGGGTCACGAGCACCTGGGTCCTGTCGCGCAGGGCGGCCGACATCCGCCAGCAAGGCGGTCGCCGCCTCATCGTCGAGGTGCGCCGTCGGCTCGTCGAGCAGTACGACGTCGGCGCCCGCGAGCAGGGTGCGCGCCACCGCCACGCGCTGCCGCTGCCCGCCCGAGAGGAACGAGCCGGCGGCGCCGATCGGCGTGTCGAGACCGAGCGGGAGCGCCTCGAGCAGGGGCCCCAGGCCGACCGCATCGAGGGCGCCGGTGAGCTCGGCATCCGTCGGTCGCTCTTCCCGGCCGCGCGCGATCGAGAGATTGCCGCGCAGCGTCGAGTCGAAGAGGTGGCCCTCCTGCGGGCACCACGCGACGCGGCGGCGCAGGGCGTCCGGGTCGAGCGCGGCCGCGTCGACGCCGTCGAGCCGGTACTCCCCCGCCGTCGGCGCGAGGTAGCGCAGCAGCACGCCGAGCAGCGTCGTCTTGCCGCTGCCCGACGGGCCCGTGACCAGCACGGTGTCGCCGGGGCCGGCCGCGAGACCGATGCCCGAGAAGACGTCGCGCTGCGTATGCGGGTAGCGGAATGCGACGCCGTCGAGGCGGATGTCGCGCACCCGGTCGACCATGCGTCCGGGTTCCTCGGCATCGGCGGCGTCCGCCGCGGCCGTGACGGGTGCGATGCGCCCGAGCACCTGCGCCAGCTCGGGCCAGCGCTGCATGGCCCCCACGGTCTCGAGCAGCGGCTCGATGAGCGCGAGCGGCGTGAGGGCCAGCACCGCGACCACCGGGGTCGAGACCAGGTGATGAGCCACCGGCCCGGCGCCCAGCGCGACCATCGCGGCGGCGACGGCCGAGCAGGCGGCGATCACGATGCCGGCGCCCGCGCCGAGCGCGCTCGCCGAGCGTTTCGCGGTCGCGGCGGCGCGGGCGTCGAGAGCCGAGAGCGCGCTCAGCTCGGGGGCTGCCGCGCCGTTCGCCGCGAGGTCGTCGCGCGCCTGCAGCAGCGCGGCGGTGCGTCGCAGCACGAGCGATCTGCCCCGGTCCCTGGCCCGCGTCGCCCGGGCATCCGCTGCCACCGCGACGTAGCCGCCGCCCGCCACCGCGACGATGCATGCCGCGAGCAGCATGAGACCGGCGGGCAGCCAGAGGACCCACAGGGCGACGACCGCGCCCGCCGCGGCGAGCACGCCCGAGAAGAACGGGATCACCACCCGGGGCGCGAGGTCGCGCACCCGGTCGCCGTCGCCGACGAGCCGGTCGAGCGTGTTCGCCGGCGTCAGCTGCACGCGGCCGGCGGGCCCTTGCGCTGCGAGGCCGCGCCACAGCCGCATGCGCAGCTCGGTGAGGGCGGCGAAGACGGCGTCGTGCGTGACGAGCCGCTCGGCGTAGCGCAGGGCCGCGCGGCCGATGCCGAAGAAGCGCACGCCGACGATCGCGACCTCGAGGAACAGGATCGGCGGATGCTCCGCAGCCCGCACGATGAGCCAGCCCGAGAGCGCGGTGAGCGCCACGGCGAACAGCGCCGCGATGCCGCCGAGCCCGATGGCGCCGAGCATCTTCCCGGCCGCCGGGGCGAGCACGCGCCGCAGCTCGGCGATGCCGCCGTCCGACGACTCGGCGGCTCCCCCATGCCGAGGCGCATCGGTGCGAAGGTCTGTGCCCGGTCCCCCGTCGTCGGTCGTCACTTGTGCACGGTGCGAGCCGCCGGCACTGTGCGCTTCTGCCGACCGGGGTTGGGAGCCGACGGAGTGGTCGTCAGAAGTGGCGGCTTCGGAAGGTCCCGACTGTGCACGTGTGACGACCGGCCGAGGAAGGGCGTCGGTCCCGGCCCACGCGTCGGCGTCGGTGCCGTCGTCGCCACCGGGGCGCATCGGCACGATCCGGTCGGCGAGGGTGCGCAGCTCCGGGTCGTGCGACGCGATGACGACGGCGACGCCACGGGCGGCGAGGCCCGTGATCTCGGCGCGCACGAGCGCGGCCGAGACCTCGTCGAGGTGCGCGGTCGGCTCGTCGAGCAGGGCGGCCCGGGCGCCGGCATCCACCCGGGCGAGAACGCGGGCGAATGCCAGCCGGCGCTGCTCCCCCGGCGACATGCGCGCCGGGTCGGCGTCGGGCAGGCCGAGGCGGACGAGCAGAGCGGATGCCTCGTCCGCCCCGGCTCCGTACGCCGCGAGCTCGCCCGCGGCCGTCTCGCGCGCGAACTGCGGGTGCTGCGGCAGGAAGGCGAGCTGGGCGGGCGGCGCGATCGAGCCCGTGACGGATGCCCCGTCCGCGAGCCCCGCGCCGCGCCCGGCCAGCACGCGCAGCACGGTCGACTTCCCGGATCCGCTCGCGCCGTCGAGCGCGACCACTTCCCCTTCGGACGCCGTGAACGACAGGCCCGAGACGGCGGCCTCGCCGCGGCCGCCGTGCCGCACGGTGAGTCCGGACACGGTGACGCCGCTCGGCGCGACCGAGCGCGCGAGCGCCGTGGACGGCGCCGGCGCCTCGAGGGCATCCTGTACCCGCGTGCGCGCCTCGAGCCCGGTCTGCGAGGCGTGGAACGCTGCGCCGATGTCGCGGAACGGCGTGTAGCACTCGGGCGCGAGCAGCAGCGCGAGCAGGCCGGCCTCGAGCGGCATGGTGCCGTTCACGAGCCGCACGCCGACGAAGACGGCGACGATCGCCACCGAGAGCGTCGCGATGAGCTCGAGAGCGAGCGACGACAGGAATGCGACGCGCAGCACTCCGAGCGACGAGACGCGCCACTCGTCCGAGAGCGACCGCAGGGCGCGACTCTGCTCGCGCACGCGCCCCAGGCCGATCAGCACCGGCAGTCCGCGCGCGAGCTCGACCATGTGGTCGGAGAGGCGGCCGAGAGCGGTCGTCGCGGCGGCGACCGACGCGCGCGTGTGCAGGCCGATGAGCGCCATGAACACGGGGATGAGCGGCAGCGTCAGCACGACGACAAGGGCCGAGACCCAGTCCGCGAACAGGATCCGCACGCCGATCAGCAGCGGCACGACCGCCGCGCCGACCAGGGTCGGCAGAAAGACCGTGTAGTAGCGGTCGAGCTCGTCGAGGCCCGTCGTCACCAGGGCCGTCGTCGCGCCGACCGAGCCGCGACCGTCGGCGACGGCGCGATCGAGCACGTGAGTGCGCAATTTCTCTTTGACGCCGAGCGACACCCGCGCGGAGGCCGCCTGCAACGCCCACGATGAGGCGCCGCGCAGCAGCGCCCCGAGCAGGCCGAGCCAGACGGCCGAGCGCCAGGCATCCGTATGCCCCAGCAGTGCCGCGAGCCCGACGGCCACCGCCTGCGCGACCAGCACCAGGCCCGCGGCCTTGACGGCCCCGAGCAGCCCGAGCAGATACAGCGCGGGCCGCCCGAGGTCGGCGATGACGGGCTTCACTCGGCCGAGCCCCGCGACCCGTGCGGGGCCGCGCCGTCCGGCGCGGCCGCGGCGGTGGCGACAGCCGGCCCGAAGGCGATGATCGGCGGGATCGCCTCGCCGCGCAGGCGCCCCCGGAACACCCAGTACGTCCACGCCTGGTAGGCGAGGACGAGGGGCACGCCGAAGGCCGCGACGACCGACATCACGCCGAGCGTGTAGGTCGAGCTCGACGCGTTCGTGACGGTGAGGTCCCAGGCGCGGTCGAGCGTCGACGGCAGCACCACCGGGTACATGGCCTCGAAGATCGTGGCGACGCCGGCGACGAGGAAGATGCCGAGCCCGAGGAAGGCGAGGCCCTCCTTCCGCGCTCGCGCCTCCCAGCCCCACCACACGAGCGCGAGCACGCCGACGGCGAGCGTGACCCAGGCGATGGGATGCCCCGACACGACCGTCAGGTCGATGGCCCACAGCGCGATCGGCAGCAGGCACAGGATGCCCCATGGCCAGGCGAACGCCGCGGCGCGTTCGCGCACCGGCCCCTCGGTCTTGAGCGCGAGGAAGTCGGCGGCGTGCACGAGCGCGAAGCCGACGACCGCGAGGCCGCCGAGCACGGCATAGCCGTTGAACCACGCCCACGGGCCGCCCACGAGGTCGCCGTTCTTGTCGAGCGGCAGGCCGGTCGAGGTCAGCGCAAGGCCCGCGCCGATGCCGAACGCCGAGACGAACGACCCGAGCCCGAGGCACCACGTCCACACGTCGACCCAGCGCTGCGAGTTCCCCTTGCCGCGGTACTCGATCGCGACCGCGCGCAGGATCAAGCCGAGCAGCACGACGATCAGCGGGATGTAGAGCGCCGAGAACAGCGACGCATACCAGAACGGGAATGCGGCGAAGGTCGCGCCGCCCGCGGTCAGCAGCCAGACCTCGTTCCCATCCCAGACGGGGCCGATGGTGTTGAGCATCACGCGGCGGTCGTTCTCCGAGCGGGCGGAGACGAGCATGTGCATGCCGACGCCGAGGTCGAAGCCCTCGAGGAAGAGGTACCCCGTCCAGAGCACGGCGATGAGGATGAACCAGAGGATGGGCAGGAAGCCGGCCATGATCGTTGTCTCCCGTCGGCTCAGTAGGCGAAGGCCAGGACGTCGTCGGGCGACTTCGGGCCACCCGGGCCCTCATCGGAGTCCGAGGGCCTCTTCCCCAGCTCGGGGATCGCGCTCACGACGCCGCCGCGCACGTACTTCGTGAGCAGCCAGACCTCGACGACCATCAGGATCAGGTACAGGCCGCCGAGCGAGGCGAGCGAGAACACGAGCTCGCCGGCCGTCACGCTGGGCGAGTTCGCGACCTGCGTGAGCAGGAACACGCCCTTCACCCCGGTCGGGTTCGGCGCGACCACGAAGGGCTGGCGCCCCATCTCGGTGAACACCCACCCGGCCGAGTTGGCGGCGAAGGGGGCGAGGATGCCGAGCAGGGCGAGCTGCATGAGCGGCTTCGACCGCGGCACCGTGCCCTTCCGGGTGATCCACAGCGCGACCGCGGCCGCGAAGGCCGCCATGCCGCCGAGCGTGATCATCACGCGGAATCCCCAGTAGGTCACGGGCATGAGCGGCACGTAGCTGATCAGGCTGCCGTCGGGCGCGTATTTGCCGTAGAGCTGCTGGTACTCGGGGATCAGCTGGTTGACGCCCTTGACCGGGGTGGTGAAGTTGCCGTTCGCGAGGAACGAGAGCACGCCGGGCACGGTGATGACGTCGTGCACGCTGTGGCAGCTCTCAGCGTTCCAGGCCCCGAACGACAGCACGGAGAAGTCCGTCGTGGTGTCGCACGCGGCCTCCGCCGCCGCCATCTTCATGGGCTGCTGGACGAACATGAGCTTGCCCTGCTGGTCGCCCGTGACGAACACGATGAGGAAGGCGACGATGGCGACCCAGGCGCCCGTGCGCAGCGAGCCCAGCCAGAGGCGGTGGTCCGCGGCATCCCGCCCCGCGATCGCGTCGTTGGAGCCCGCGATCACGCGGCCGTCCGCGCCGACCGTGTCGATGCCGTCCTTGCGGCGCTGCCACAGCTGGTACCAGCTGATGCCGAGCAGGAACATGCCGCCCACCATGAGCGAGCCGAAGACGGTGTGCAGGAAGGCCCACACGGCGGTGTTGTTGCTGAGCACCGCCCAGATCGAGGTGAGCTGCGGCCTGCCGTGCACCAGCGCGACGCCGACGGGGTGCTGCATCCACGAGTTCGCCGCGATGATGAAGTACGCCGAGAGGACGGAGCCGCCGATCGCGACGCAGAGCGCGGCCGTGTGCAGCTTGGGGCTCAGTCGGCCCCAGCCGAAGATCCACAGGCCGAGGAAGGTCGATTCGAGGAAGAACGCGAGCAGCGCCTCCATCGCGAGCGGAGCGCCGAACACGTCGCCGACGAAGCGCGAGTACTGGGCCCAGGCGAGGCCGAACTGGAACTCCTGGACGATGCCCGTGGCCACGCCCATGATGAAGTTGATGAGGTAGAGCTTCCCCCAGAACTTGGTCGCCCGATAGAACCGGGGGTCCTTGCTCCGATACCAGCGGACCTGGAAGTACGCGACGAGGGGGCCGAGCCCGATCGTGAGCGGCACCATCCAGAAGTGGTAGACGGTCGTGATCCCGAACTGCCAGCGGGCGACGAGCACGGGGTCCAGCGCTTCCAAATGCACTGCGGTGTCCTCTCGGACGGTTGCCCTGTCGAGGGCTGCGGATGAAAGGTCATCGGCTCACGCCGATTTCTACGTTACGTAGAACTGTGTTCTTTCTACCACGCGTAGAATATCTCCGTGGCATCGCTCGGTGAACTGGAACGCTCGGTCATGGATCTGCTCTGGCAGAGCACGACACCGCTCGCGGCCACCGACGTGCGCGACGAGCTCGCCGGCGACCCGGCCATCACGACGGTCCTCACCGTGCTCGGGCGCCTCGAGACGAAGGGCTTCCTCACCCGCGACCGCCGCCGCCGCCCTCATCTCTTCCGCGCGACCCTGAGCCGCGATGACTACATGGCCGAGCTCATGCACGAGGTGCTCGGCTCCTCCCCCGACCGCGAGGCGGTCCTCGCGCGCTTCATCGGCCGTGCGAGCAAGACCGAAGCGGACCATCTGCGCAAGCTGCTCGGGGCCTGAGCGGCCCGCCGGTGACTGCAGAGGTCGTCGTCCTCGGCGTGGTCGCCGTGCTGCTCGCCTGGCCGGTTCCGGTGCTGCTCGCGCGCGCGACCTGGGCGGTGCGGATGCCGGCGCTCGCCATGGTCTGCTGGCAGGCCATCGCCGTCGCCGGCGGCCTCTCCATGATCGGCGCGCTCTGGTACATCTCCCGCGGCGCCGCCGCCCTGCTCGCCCTGCACCTGCTGCTCAATCTCGGCCTCACGGCCGTCGGCACGGTGCGTCAGCGCCGCCGTCACCTGCAGCTGGTCGAACTGCTCTCGACCCCGATGCCCGACCGGCCCGGCATGCGCCTCATCGAGAACGAGGCCCCGGTCGCGTACTGCCTTCCCGGCGCCCCGCGCTCGGTCACGGTGCTCTCCGACGGCCTCGTGCGGCTGCTCTCCGAGGACGAGCTCGCGGCGGTCGTGGCGCACGAGCGCGCCCACGTCACGCAGCACCACCACATCGTGCTCATCGCGTTCAAGGCGTGGCGCACGGCACTCCCCTGGTTCCCGATCGCCAGCCGCGCGGAGGACGCGGTCGCCCTGCTCGTCGAGCTGCTCGCCGACGACGAGGCGCGCCAGGTCGTCTCCGACGACGTGCTGGCATCCGCTGTCACGGCCGTCGCGGGCGCGGATGCCGTGAGCGTCGCCCCCCGCGTGGCCCGGCTGAGAGCTGTCTGACCCGTCGCTATAGTGCGGTGTGAACCGCCCCCGAAAGAGGGGCACGGATTCGCACAAGGAGACAATGGTGTCTGCCCCTGATATGCCCACGCGCGGCCCCGCGCGCGTGGCGCCGTACCTCATCGCCGGGGTCTGCGTCGCGATCGCGATCGTGATGCCGCTGCTCGTGCCGCTGTACGCCAAGGCCGAGCCCGCCCTCTGGGGCATCCCCTTCTTCTACTGGTACCAGCTGCTCTGGGTGTTCATCGCCTCGGGGCTGCTCGCCATCGCCTTCGTGCTCGTCCGCAAGGAGGACCGGCGCCGTCGCGCCGCCGTCAAGCCGCAGAAGGGCGGTGCACGATGACCGCGCACGCACTCGCGCTGGCCGGCGCACTCGCCGTGACCGGGCCGGATGCCACGGGCCACCGCCCCGTGAACTGGGTCGCCCTGATCGTGGTCGTGGTGCTCTTCGTGCTCGTCGCCGTGATCGGCTTCCTGGCCTCGCGCTGGCGCACCGACCCGGCTCAGCGCGGCCTGCACTCCCTCGACGAGTGGGGCCTCGGCGGCCGCGGATTCGGCACCTGGGTCACCTGGTTCCTGCTCGGCGGCGACCTCTACACCGCCTACACCTTCGTCGCGGTGCCCGCCGCGATGTGGGCCGCGGGCGCCGTCTCCGGCTTCTTCGCCGTGCCGTACACGATCGTGCTCTACCCGATCGTGTTCCTGCTGATGAGCCGCCTCTGGTCGGTCTCGCACCGCCACGGCTACGTCACGCCGGCCGACTTCGTCGGGGGCCGCTACGCGAGCCGCTGGCTGTCGCTCGCGGTGGCCGTGACCGGCATCGTCGCGACCATGCCGTACATCGCGCTGCAGCTCGTCGGCATCCGCGCGGTGCTCACCGTGCTCGGCCTGGGCAGCGGCTCGAACCCGCTCATGGCGGACATCCCGCTCATCATCGCGTTCGTCGTGCTCGCGGCGTACACCTACACGGGCGGTCTGCGCGCGCCCGCGCTCATCGCCATCGTCAAGGACGTGCTGATCTACATCGCGATCATCGTCGCGATCGCCTATCTGCCCGCGCACTTCGGCGGCTGGGCGGGCATCTTCAAGGCGGCGGACACGAAGCTGAGCGCCGTGAACCCTGCGACGAACGCGCCGTTCGGCGCCGTCATCCCCGGTGTCACGGGCTTCAACGCGTACTGGACGCTCGCCCTGGGCAGCGCGATGGCGCTGTTCATGTATCCGCATTCGATCACGGGCGTGCTCGCCACCAAGAGCCGCGACACGATCCGCCGCAACGCGATGGTGCTGCCGCTGTACTCGCTCATGCTGGGCCTGCTCGCGCTGCTCGGCTACGTCGCGATCAAGGCCGGCACGCACCCGATCGACACGAACGGGGCGATCAACGCGCAGCTCGTGGTGCCGCAGCTGTTCCTCGACTCGTTCCCGTCGTGGTTCAGCGGCGTCGCGCTCGCGGCGATCGCGATCGGCGCGCTCGTGCCGGCCGCGATCATGTCGATCGCGGCGTCGAACCTGTTCACGCGCAACGTGTACCGGGACTTCTTCAAGAAGGATGCCTCGCCCAAGCACGAGGCCAACGTCTCGAAGCTCGTCTCGCTCATCGTTAAGGTCGGCGCGCTCGCGTTCGTCCTCGGCCTCGACCAGTCGTCCGCGATCAACTTCCAGCTGCTCGGCGGCATCTGGATCCTGCAGACCTTCCCCGCGATCGTCGCCGGCCTGTACACCCGCTGGTTCAACAAGTGGGCGCTGCTCGTGGGCTGGGCCGCCGGCATCCTCTACGGAACGATCACCGCGTACGACGTCGTCAACCCGACCACGCACGCGCACTTCGGCGGCTCGATCGCGGCGTTCCCCGGAACGAACACGACGGTGTACATCGGCATCACCGCGTTCCTGCTCAACGCGGTGATCGCGACGCTCGGCACCCTGATCCTGCGTGCGTTCAAGGTGAAGGACACGGGCGATGCCACGACCGAGGCCGACTTCGGCGCGGACGAGACCGACCCCAAGGTCGTGCAGGAGGGCGCGCAGGCGCCGCTCTTCGAGGCGTGACCCGGGCGGGCGGTCGCTAGCCGGCGATCGTCGCCCACAGCTCGTCGACGGCGGCTCGGAGGTCTTCCTTCGAGCCGCCGTTGTCGAGCACCACGTCCGCGACGGCGAGTCGCTGGTCGTCGGATGCCTGTGCCCCGATGCGCGCCTTGGCCTCCGCCTCGGTCATGCCGCGATCGGTGATCAGGCGCCGGATCCGCTCGTCGCGGCTCGTGTTGACGACCACGACCCGGTCGAAGCGCAGGGGGCGGTCGCCGGATGCCTCGACCAGCAGCGGCACGTCGTAGACGACGATCGCCGCCGGGTTCGCCGCCTCGGCTTCCGCGAAGAGCTGCTTCGCGCGCGCCCAGACGGCCGGGTGCGTGATGCCGTTGAGCCGGAGCAGAGCGGTCTTGTCACCGAACACGAGGGCGCCGAGCGCCGGGCGGTTCACGGTGCCGTCGGCCAGCAGCATCCCCTCGCCCCACTCCGCCACGATCTGCGCGAGCGCGGGCTGGCCCGGCTCGACGACCTCGCGCGCGAGCCGGTCGGCGTCGACGATCACGGCGCCGTGCTCGGCGAGACGGGCCGAGACCGTGGACTTGCCCGACGCGATGCCGCCGGTGAGAGCGATGATCTGCACGGATGTCACGCTACCCGTCCCCCGAGCATGCGACAGGGCCGGGCCCCGAAGGACCCGGCCCTGTCGTTGAGCTACAGACTCAGCGAGTGCTGGAGCTTAGTTGCTCGAGAGCTTCTCGCGCAGAGCGGCGAGCGACTCGTCGTCGGCGAGGGTGCCGGTGGCAGCCGACTCGGTCGAGAACGAGGTCGAGCCGCTGGACTGCGTGCCCAGGTTGGCCTCTTCCTCGATCTGGCGAGCGACCTGCTTCTTGTGGGCTTCCCAACGCTCCTGGGCGGCCGCGTAGTCGGCCTCCCACTTGGCGCGCTGCTCCTCGAAGCCTTCCTTCCACTCGCCGGTCTCCGAGTCGAAGCCCTCGGGGTACTTGTAGTTCCCCTGCTCGTCGTACTCGGTCGGCATGCCGTAGAGCGCCGGGTCGAACTCGGTGCCCTCGGGGTCGACGCCCTCGTTCGCCTGCTTCAGCGAGAGGCTGATGCGGCGACGCTCGAGGTCGATGTCGATGACCTTGACGAAGACCTCTTCGCCGACGGACACGACCTGCTCGGCGAGCTCGACGTGCTTGCCCGACAGCTCGGAGATGTGGACGAGGCCCTCGATGCCGTCGGCGACGCGGACGAACGCACCGAACGGGACGAGCTTCGTGACCTTACCCGGGGCGACCTGACCGATCGCGTGGGTGCGGGCGAAGACCTGCCACGGGTCCTCCTGCGTCGCCTTGAGCGAGAGCGACACGCGCTCGCGGTCGAGGTCGACCTCGAGGATCTCGACGGTGACTTCCTGACCGACCTCGACGACCTCGCTGGCGTGCTCGATGTGCTTCCAGCTGAGCTCGGAGACGTGGACGAGGCCGTCGACGCCACCGAGGTCGACGAACGCACCGAAGTTGACGATCGACGAGACGACGCCCTTGCGGACCTGGCCCTTGTGGAGGTTGTTGAGGAAGGTGGTGCGCGACTCGGACTGCGTCTGCTCGAGCAGGGCGCGGCGCGAGAGGACCACGTTGTTGCGGTTCTTGTCGAGCTCGAGGATCTTCGCCTCGATCTCCTGGCCGAGGTACGGCGTGAGGTCGCGGACGCGGCGGAGCTCGATGAGCGAGGCGGGCAGGAAGCCGCGCAGGCCGATGTCGACGATCAGGCCGCCCTTGACGACCTCGATGACCGAACCGGTCACGACGCCGTCGGCTTCCTTGATCTTCTCCACATCGCCCCAGGCGCGCTCGTACTGAGCCCGCTTCTTCGACAGGATCAGACGGCCTTCCTTGTCCTCCTTCTGGAGAACGAGGGCCTCGACGGTGTCGCCGACGCCGACGACCTCGCTCGGGTCGACGTCGTGCTTGATGGAAAGCTCGCGCGAGGGGATGACGCCCTCGGTCTTGTAACCGACGTCGAGGAGGACCTCGTCGCGGTCGACCTTCACGACGGTGCCCTCGATGAGGTCGCCGTCGTTGAAGAACTTCAGAGTCTTCTCGACCGCGGCAAGAAATTCCTCAGCAGAGCCGATGTCGTTGATGGCGACCTGCTTGGCTGCCTTTTCGGTCGTAGTGGTAGTCATTGAGTGATTACTCCGGGTGGACATGAATCAGGCCTGAAACGAACCACTGTGATGGCTTTCCCGCTTCAGGCGAGCGGATATAGAAGTCACAAATGTGACATTCCAGCCTACCTGAATTCGGGCGGCGGTCTCAACACCGCGAATCGGGCCGATCAGGCGACGATCCGGCGCCGCCGGCGCTGGGCGGCGACGATCTGCGCGAGGGCGTCGTCGAGCTCGGGGTAGCGGAACTCATAGCCCGCGGCGAGCAGCTTTTCCGGCAGGACCCAGCGGCTCTTGAGCATGAGCTCGGCCTCGGTGCGCAGGCCGAGCGCGGCGAGCTCGAGCATCCAGCGCTGCGACGGCACCCCGAACGGCACGCCGAGCGCTGCGCGCAGCGCCTGCATGAAGCCGGCGTTGTCGGTCGGGTGCGGAGAGCCCGCGATGACCGACCCTTCGAGGCCGGGGTGACTCTGTGCGAAGCGGATGATGCCGACGAGGTCGTCGACATGGATCCAGCTGAACTTCTGGCGGCCGCCCTGTGTGCGCGGGCGCAGGTAGGTGCGCGCCTCGAGGCGTTCCGGCGTGGCCGGCCACCAGCCGTCGTGGTTCGCGCCGCCGAGACCGAGCTTCGCAAGCAGGCTCAGCGGGCCGAGTGCGCTGCCGTCGCCGAGTGCGATCGTGATGCGCAGCGCGATGCGGCGCGTGGCGGGCAGCTCGGCCTCGAAGAGCGCGTCCTCCCACACCCGCGCGACGTCCTCGCTGAACAGCTCGGTGCCGTACTCCCCCGTCGACTCGGTCTGCGGGCGGTCGTCGGCGTGGCGGTAGATCGTCGCGGTCGAGGCGTTCACCCAGAGCGGCGCGGGGCGTGCGGATGCGGCGATGGCGGCGCCGAGCGCCCGCGTCGTCTCGACGCGGGAGCGGACGATCTCAGCGCGGTTCGCCGGCGTGTACCGGCTGTTGACGCTCTTGCCGGACAGTCCGATGACGAGGGATGCCCCGTCCACGGCATCCTTGATCGCCGCGGCGTCGCCCCAGGGGATCTCCCCCGGGGCGCGCCCGATCGTCACGACCTCCGCGCCGCTCGTGCGGTACTCGGCAGCGAGGCGCTGCCCGAGGAATCCGGAGGCGCCGCCGATGACGACCCGCTCAGCCATGCCCGTCGCGCCCCGCCGCTCAGCCGAGCAGCGCGGTGCGCAGCGTGTCGAGGCCGACGCCGCCCATGTCGAGCGCGCGCTTGTGGAAGGCCTTGATGTCGAAGGCGTCGCCCTCGCGCGCCTTGAGCTCGTCGCGGATCTGCTCCCACACGCGCTGGCCGATCTTGTAGGCCGGCGCCTGCCCCGGCCAGCCGAGGTAGCGGTTCACCTCGAAGTCGACGAAGCCCTGCTCCATGTTGACGTTGCGGCCCATGAAGCCGAAGGCGTAGTCGCCCGACCAGATGCCGGAGCCGTCGGGCAGCGGCTTCTCGAGGTGCACGCCGAGGTCGAGCACAACGCGCGCTGCGCGCATGCGCTGGCCGTCGAGCATGCCGAGGCGGTCGGCCGGGTCCTTGAGGTAGCCGAGCTCGTCCATCAGGCGCTCGGCGTAGAGCGCCCAGCCCTCACCGTGGCCCGAGATGAACTGGTTGCGGCGCCACGAGTTGAGCTGCGCCTTGTTGTAGACGCCCGTGCCGAGCTGCAGGTGGTGCCCCGGGACGCCCTCGTGGTAGACGGTCGTCAGCTCGCGCCAGGTGTCGAACTCGGTGACCCCCGGCGGCACGCTCCACCACATGCGCCCGGCACGCGAGAAGTCCTCGGTGGGCGAGGTGTAGTAGATGCCGCCGTTCTGCGTCGGCGCGATCATGCACTCGAGACGGCGCAGCGGCTCGGGGATGTCGAATTGCGAGGCGGAGAGCTCGGCGACCGCCTGGTCGCTCTTCTCCTGCATCCAGCGGCGCAGCTCGTCCGTGCCGTGGAGCTTGCGCGAGGCATCCTGATCGAGGAATTCGATCGCCTCGCGCACGGTCGCGCCCGGCTTGATCTGCTGGGCGATCGCCTCCTGCTCGGCGGTCATGCGCGCGAGCTCCTCGATGCCCCACTCGTAGGTCTCGTCGAGGTCGACCTTCGCACCGAGGAAGCCGCGGCTCGCGAGCGCATAGATGTCGCGGCCGACCGCATCGCGCTCGGGCGCCTCGTGCTGCAGCTCGTCGTCGAGGAAGTAGCTGAGCTCGCCGTAGGCGCGGGCGGCGGCCTGGGCTCCGCGCTGCAGGTCGGCCACGACCGACTCGGGCAGCTCGCCGCCGTCGGCGGTCTTCGCGTTCGCGGCGAAGGTCGCGAAGAAGCTGCTCTTGCCGCCCAGCTCGTCGGCCTGCTGGATGCCGATGCGCACCTGGCGCACGGCGGGGGCGTTGCCGCTCGACATGCCGACGCGCAGCGACTCGATGTAGCCGCGGACCGCCGCCGGGATGTTCGACATGCGCTTCGCGATCACGGCCCAGTCGTCGGCCGTCGCGGTCGCGGAGAGGTCGAAGACGTCGCGGAGGCCCTGCAGCGGCGAGGCGATGTTGTTCAGGTCGCGCTGCCAGAAGCCCGCGTCGTGCTTCTCGAGCTCGAGCTCGAGCTCGCGGGTCAGGTCGAGCTTGGTGATGCGGTCGGTCTCGTCCACGGGCTCGGCCGCGCTGATCTCGGCGAGCGCTGCGCGGGCGGCGGCGGCGGATGCCTGGTGGCCGGACGGCGAGAAGTCGCCGTACTCCCCCTCGCGCCCGGTGCGGCCGATGTAGACCCGGTCTTCGGGGTGGAGATCGAGCTGGGTGTCGAGCCAGCGCTCGGCGATGGCGTCGATCGCGGTGGGTGTGCGTGCCTCGGTCATCGGTGTCCTTTCAACGCGTCCTCGGCCTCCGCACGCCGCGAGCGGCTCGGTCGACCAACGGGGTACTTCAAAACTAATGCGCGGCCGCGTCCCAATCGGAGCCCCGGCCGACCTGGACGGTGAGCGGGACGCTCAGTTCCGCTGCGCCGGCCATGCGGCGCTTGACGATCTCTTCCAGCGTGTCCCACTCCCCCGAGGCGACCTCGAAGATGAGCTCGTCGTGCACCTGCAGCAGCATGCGGGACTCGAGTGCGGCATCCGCCATGTCGGCCGCGACGCCCAGCATCGCGATCTTCATGATGTCGGCCGCCGAACCCTGGATCGGCGAGTTGAGCGCCGCGCGCTCGGCGTTGTCGCGCAGCACCCGGTTCAGGCTGTTGAGGTCGGGGAACGGGCGGCGGCGGCCGAAGATCGTCTCGGTGTAGCCGTCGACCTTGGCCTGCGCGACGACGTTGCGGAGGTAGTCGCGCACGCCGCCGAAGCGCTCGAAGTAGTCGGCCATGAGCTGCTTCGCCTCGCCCTGCGAGATGCGCAGCTGCTTCGCGAGGCCGAAGGGGCCGAGGCCGTAGGCCAGGCCGTACGACATGGCCTTGACCTTCGAGCGCATCAGGGGCGTCACGTCTTCCGGGGCGACCCCGAAGACGTGCGAGCCGACGTAGCGGTGCAGGTCTTCGCCCTCGTTGAACGCGGCGATCAGGCCGGCGTCGCCCGACAGGTGCGCCATGATGCGCATCTCGATCTGGGAGTAGTCGGCCGTGAGCAGGCACTCGAAGCCCTCGCCCGCGACGAACGCCGAACGGATCTGGCGCCCCGTCTCGGACCGCACCGGGATGTTCTGCAGGTTCGGGTCGTTCGACGAGATGCGCCCGGTCGCGGCGCCGACCTGGTCGTAGGTCGTGTGGATGCGGCCGCCCTGGTCGATCGCCTTCTCGAGCGTCTCGATCATCTGCTTGAGCTTGGTCGCGTCGCGGTGGCGCAGCAGCGCGTCGAGGAAGATGAAGCCCTCGGTGTCGGGGTCGACCTTCTCGAGCAGGTCGGCGAGCGACTCGGCATCCGTCGAGTACCCGGTCTTCGTCTTGCGCGTGAAGGGCAGGTGCAGGTCCTCGAAGAGGACGGTCTGCAGCTGCTTGGGGCTGCCCATGTTGACCTCGCGGCCGATGGCCAGGAAGGCGGCCTGCTGGTATTCGTCAGCCTGGGCCGTGAGCGCCTCGCGCTGCCCCTTCAGCACATCGGCCGCGACGGTGACGCCCGTGAGCTCCATGCGGGCGAGCACCTCGACGAGAGGCACCTCGATCGTCTCGTAGACGCGCTTGGTGCCTTCCGCGAACGCGGTGTCGAGGTCGTGCGCGATGCGCAGCACGTACCAGGCGAGGGTCGCCGGCGAGAGGGGCTCGGCGTCGGGCACGAGCTGGTTGGGGTCGGGCACGGGCAGCGTCTCGCCGAGCACCTCGTAGACCTGGGCGGGCAGGTCGGCGGGCGCCTTCGCGGGGTTGAGGATGGCGCCGGCGACGCGCGTGTCGGCGGCGACGCCGCGGATGGGCAGACCGGCGGCGGCGGATGCCTTGAGCTGCCGCTTCGCGTCGAAGAACCACTTCGGCTGCGCCGGGTCGGCGAGCCACGCCTCGAAGGCCGCGTAGTCGCTCGTGCCGGCCTTGAACGGCACATAAGCGCTGTCGTCGTCGACGGCGAGGCCGTAGCCGGCCACCCCGGCGGGCCCGTGGTCGAGCTGGACGCCGACCGGGCGCCCTGCGACCTTCCTGAGCCAGTGCGCGAGCTCTTCGTCGACGAGGGTCTTGACGGCGGGGGCGGTCTCGACCTCGGCGACGGGCTCGATGGTCTCGGCGGAGGCGCCGGCCGAGGCATCCCCCGGGCTCGCCTTCAGCACCCGGTCGAGCAGAGTGCGGAACTGCAGGCGACCGAAGACGTCGCGCACGGCCTGCTCGTTCACCGCGCGGCGCTCGAGGTCGGCGGGGCCGAGCGGCAGCTCGACGTCGCGCACGAGCGCGTTCAGGCGGCGGTTGCGCAGCGCGTTCTCTTTCTGTTCGCGCAGCTTCTCGCCCACGACGCCCTTGATCTGGTCGGCGTTGGCGACGATCTCTTCGACCGTGCCGTACTGTGCGATCCACTTGGCGGCCGTCTTCGGGCCGACCTTGTCGACGCCGGGCAGGTTGTCGGCCTTCTCGCCCGTGAGCGCCGCGAGCTCGGGGTACTGGTGGGGCCACACCTCGTACTTGTCGAAGACAGCCTGCGCGTCGTAGCGCTTGAGCTCGCTCACGCCGAGCACGCTCGGGTAGAGCACCGTCACGTCGTCGTTGACGAGCTGGAAGCTGTCGCGGTCGCCCGAGACGACGAGGACGTCGTAGCCCTGCTCGGAGCCCTGCGTCGAGAGCGTGGCGAGGATGTCGTCGGCCTCGAAGTCCTCTTTGGTGAGCCACTGCACGTTCATCGCGGTGAGCGCTTCCTGCAGCAGCGGCACCTGGCCGATGAACTCGGGCGGCGTCTCGCCGCGGCCGCCCTTGTATTCCGGGTATTCGCGCGTGCGGAACGAGAAGCGGCTGATGTCGAACGCGACGCCGAGGTGGGTCGGCTCGTAGTCCTTCAGCAGTTTGAGGAGCATCGAGATGAAGCCGTGGATGGCCTCGGTGTGCTGCCCGTCGTCGGTGATGAAGCGGCCGGCCGGCAGCAGCGCGAAGAACGCGCGGAACGCCAGCGAATGGCCGTCGATGATCATCAAAGTAGGCTTCTTGGGCGTATCTGGCACGGATGTCAGCCTAGCGACGGCCACCGACACCGGGCCCCTTCCGATGGGTCGCGAAAGGACCGAGATGACCGACAACGATGTCGAGTGGTGGGCAGGGCGGGGCGCCGGCGCGCTCGCCGAGAAGATGGGCATCGAGATCGTGGAGTTCGATCGCGAGCACGCGGTGGCCCGCATGCCCGTCGAGGGCAACACGCAGCCCATCGGCCTCCTCCACGGCGGCGCGTACTGCGTGCTCGGCGAGTCGCTCGGCTCGATGCACGCGAACTACCTGGCGCGGCTCGGCGGCGAGCACCGCGTGGCCGTGGGAGTCGACATCAACGCGACCCACACCGGGGCGGC
>Ga0123352_10005511_pt1 | contig 19089 bp, 7 predicted proteins | sample TergutLab28metaG_FD_89700 | JGI IMG/M metagenome (GOLD analysis project Ga0123352, IMG submission 89700) | Labiotermes labralis P1 segment gut microbial communities from Petit-Saut dam, French Guiana - Lab288 P1 | ecosystem: Host-associated > Arthropoda: Insects > Digestive system > Gut ... | reverse complement strand
GAATTCGTCCTGCATTCTGATCTCGAGACATGACCATGTACTTAGTTTTATCAGCACTTACTTCCAGTCCAGTCTCCCTAGTAGCAGCTACTAAAGCTTCTGCGTTTTCCTTTAGAGTATGTACGTATACTACCTCCCAGTATGTTAACATCATCGGCATAAGCCAGAAGCTGATACATGTATATTACACAATCCAAAAACCAAAATAATCATCATCGGCTGCAGCATGACCGCCCGGCCCCCTGTGTTATCGCCCAGCAGTATTTCCCCGCCACATTCGTCTCGTCGCGCTTTCATTGCCGCCAGTAAAAATTCAGGTCGATTTTCAGAAACGTTATTTAAAATCGTTTTGCCTTTTTAAAAACTGCCTAAATCGAGGGGATCTCTAAGGCAATGTTTTGTCACTTAATATCGTCTATTTCTTTAAGATGGATCTTAAATATTTCTTCTGCAGATACGAAATAGAGTGAAATGGCTACGGATCTTGATGGAGGTCGGTATTGATACAGGGTGTGTTTAAACGTCGGGTTCTGTTAGCAGAGAATAAATGGAGGGAAGTGTGGGAAATTACCTACAGTCGCTGTCCCCTTTACTGTCATCACTATCATCAACATCAACCAGACATTTAATTGAAGAAAATTAAATAGCCATTCTCGGTCTACGCATTCTTCAATTGGACCTTGGCCCTCAGTTTTGCACAGATATCAGCTGTCATGGCACGATTTGTTTTGAGTCATAACACGACAGGCCAATTTCAATAACAATGACAGATTTTCATACAAAGGAATTATTTAACGAACACAATTCTACACTGGAAATCCTCGCTTCGAATCTTGGTCTGATTTTCCACTGCCTTGACCGATATTTTACTCTGTAAGCATATCCAAGAATAGCAACTTTACCAAACGACACAGCACTCTCCTTGTCTATGTACATCACTGATATCGCTCCAATCCATTCTATAGTACAGATGAACCGACTCATGATTTGAAATAGCATCGTTTAAGAACATGTGAACTTTAAGTCATTTGAGGCCTACTCAGATTCCGCTGAATGACGCCATAACCCATTAAAAGAAAAGATTATTTAAATATGTACGCAGCTGACGCCACTCGAACAGACGCCTCACAGCCGCCCCAGTACTCCAGAAGCTTAATGCTAAATTTGCTCCCCAGATAAGATTAGCGGCAAGTAGTGACACAGATAGTGAAGTAACAATCATGAAAAGTTATTAAGTCGGGTTTTTTTTTAAATTAATTTCATGTATATATATCCGCCGGTGAAAGATCCGGGCGCATTTGCTGATCGTACCTTGTTTACAAGATGGCGGCTATTTCATATTAGCAGTCATAATCTCAAAATACGCTCACTGTAGCTCTGCTTCATGTAATCACTTTAAATTACAAAACTTGTCATCCTCTAATTTTTTCCACCATCCTGTTACCTCGTGTCAAGGATAACTATTATCTTCACTTATCTGTTCCGGAAAACTCTCTCTTTGGGGTAAGACACCAAGTCTCAGAAGGAACATAATATTTTTTTTTTTTAATTCGAGGACAGACCACCAACTAGGAATTGTGCTAGCCTCTTTACAGGGGCGAGGACGAGGAGCAGCGATTCTGCAAGTCCTGGCAAATGTCCCGCCTCTGCGGATGTGACATAGGCTGGCTTACAGATCGATACAGCCCGCCAGTTCCAGATCCAAAGTCGCGTCGTCTTTCTTAGTCACAAGGGCGCCTTCCATCTGACTACGAGTTAGTTTTATCCATCTGACAAGTTACTTTCCAAAATGCTGAATACCTACATAATTTGCATAATTTGAGCACACACAATTATAGTCTCACAAAAAATCTCGCAAATTATTTGTGTTGTTCCCAAACTCTGGTCTCGTCTGTATGCTGTAAACACCATACAGCCGTGCCGCGTGTGAAGCTTATTAATTAACTACAGCCATCAAAACACAACTTAAATCTGAAATATCAGATTTATAACAACATCGACATGTTTCGACTAAGGTTAGTTATCAAGAGGCAATCATATTCAGCTCACAAAGCATAACATTTTACTCCGTGCACTGCCAAGGCTGTCAATCATTACTGCCTGTAGAATCCCTCAGCCTACATAAAATTTGAACCTTTAAAATTAGTATTTAAATTACATTAAAAGTGATGGCATAAGTATTTTAAAATTCTTAATGCTTATGCACGAGACGGCCACCTATAGGTGCGATGATACCAGAGGCTGTATAATGCAATTTTGACCTCCTGATGATGAGCACATGTGCTCGAAACACGTAGAGGCATGAAATAAACTTATTGTAAAACAAAAATTTTGTGCATCAAGTTGGTTATTTACTGAGATAAATACAATTTCTACATTAAAATACACGTGTGCTACACACAGGTCAAATGATTAATGTATTGTTTTATACGTCAGTGATATTAAAGTTACTACTCTGACGCTCTTCACAATTCTAGTATACCGCGGTAGATGTACGTAACGACAAGTGGTAAAGTCAGGGATCTCTTCCTAAGTTTTGCGGTTGTATGTCAAAACTTTTCATTTTGTTTCTGTACACCCCGACGATGGTTACTAATGTGGCCGAAACAAGAAGCTAGCTATTGACATTATTATAACGTAGGATGTGTGATGCATTGACGGATTATTTGTTGTTCAATGGTTAGAAGTTTCTATATTTGATACGCAAGCATATTTTCGTTCTTTATATACACTTGGCAGCTGATTGTCACGTCCTGAACCCTTCACTGATCAGTTCTCATCTCTAATATTTAAATATGGGTTTTTTCCCCAGCAATCGCATTGTACAATACAACATACATATTTACTTTAAACTCAAAGCACTTTACTCATAAGACATCACTTACAACATGTATATATACACTACATTCTCTAACCACTTTACCTGACGAATATATTATTAGTTTCAATATAGATAACCGCTGGACAACGAGATCTCGTTGAAACCTCAGAATAAGCACAAAAACTAATGTTCTTATACTGCATATTTTCTCATTATATATTTTTGTGACCTGAAGATGGCTCACAGTGGCCGAAACATGTCGTCAGCCTAATAAATAGGATACAAAGACAGTTGTGTTTTTACGTACCCACTCCCTACTAATTCAAATATAGTTATTAGGGCCATCACATAAAAATGAATTCTAATCTTATTACATTTTGGTTTTAAGGTGGCACTATATTATGTCGCTCATCTCCTCCATTGAACCACTATATAGCACCAGATCACAACTGGTTGCAATGTTCAGTTATAAATTGCAGAATACCATTACTTATTTTTATCACATTTGTTTCCTCTGCGGCGCTTCGGCTCAATTCCAAGTCATGGCTTCCCCTTACCGAGCTTCGCGATCACACTCACTGGACACCCCACACTAGGTAGGACTCTTCTGGACGAGTGATCAGACCGACACAGAGACCTCTACCTCACAAAGCACGACACTCACAAGAGACATTCATTCGAACCCGCAATCCCAGCAAGCGAGCTGCCTTAGACCGCGCGGCCACTGGGATCGGCACGTAATGTTACAATGTTATATAATTACTACACTGTAGTTTATAAAGTTCTATAGCCTTTATCGCTTACCCCCATCCCAGTCATTATGCGATACCGTGGCACAGAACGTTGCAGTACAAGCCGCAACCAGCCAAGTTTTATTACTCTGTACCCATGTTAGTCACATCACATCACTACTCTTTCAAAGTTCTGCCGCGAAAACATTCCGTGTCAATTTGGAGGTCCAGTCAAGGCTGTTACACTCATCATACTCTTGTTTGTCTGTTAGCCAACCTTGCCTTTTCCTTTCTTGTTACACCGTACATACATGCAGCTTCATGTTTCATATTTTACCCTTCTTGTTATGTCTCCACTATTTACATAAGCGTTACTAACTACACGTGTGACTTATTTTGGATCATTATTCATTACATTATGAATGTATTCCTTGAACCTTGTCTATAAGTTTCAACTGTCTGTCCTATGTAAACTCGGCGATAATCCTTACAACTAAGCTCACAAACGACTAATAAAATCCAAGACTACTTCTGAAAGCCTTCCCTTCAGAAGGATTACTAGATGTACTGGCGTACAACACAAAAACTGGCTTCTAATAGGTTAGGACAACCTCGTTCCAAGTCCTTGCCCACTACGATTATCTTCCCACCTCATTTGACTCTAAAACTTTTTGTACTTCAAACAAAGACGTTAATATTTTAAACCCCAGTGGTTACTGCATGCACCACCAAGTTTTATACTAAAAATTCCCACGTTCTCTCCACGGACTGCATTTATGTGTTTTGTACGGATGTAATAACCAAAAGCGATTATTTCCCTGCACAGCTTAACTGACTGGTTTTTATAAGGGAATTGATTACTGCGCCGGTTGAACTGAATCTAGATCAGTTCAGTCGTAGTCTGTACTTGGCCGTCCATTGATCGAGTCGTTAGTCGCAGGCCTCTCAATGCGAGGGTCCACGTTTTGATTCCAAGTCGGTCCATGTGAGATTTGTGGTGGACGCAGTGGCAGTGGGTCAGGCTTTCCTCCGTGTACTTCGGTTTTTCTCTGACAGTATCATTCCACTAATTCTTCATGTTCATCTTCATCTACATGCTGCTCTTACGTGTACCACAACGAGAACCGGGCGAAGCCTGACAGTTTTCCAAAAAGCAAAGCTCTTTTGGAAATTGGAATGATTGAATAGAAAAGTACTTTCACTGTTAAGCTTTAAAAACTTCCAGAACCTACAAATTATACACAAACTCTCAGTACATTTATTAATTAGACCCATTTCCTTCTTCCTTGTTTCAATGAAAGCAGCCAGTTCAGGAGTCTGAACTGCTGCTTCATATTAAAGACACTTCAGGATTGGATTCTGTCCAAAAAACCAGCTACCAGAGTAGGCGTTTCGTAGTTTTCCTGTCATCACAGGCAAAAGATGGAATAACACCTTAACATAACACACAGCCACTTCATTTCGTAGCATACCCAATCCATCATCCAGTCTTCTACTTTTCAATACAGTATAAACTCTGCCAGAAGTACTGAAAACGTGCTTTCAGGGTATCCCGCAAGAACATTTCGTTTATAACGAAACTGATAAATATATTTTTTAATAATTTTTAATAGCATTGTTTATTTTTCTCACCACCTTTGTACACAAACAGGGGGCGTTGGTTTATTTTCACAGTGTATCACCAACAATAAATACCATTCTGCAATCCACTGGACGCTAGCTGTGCATGTGTACCCGCCATGCACCGATCACTCAAACCAGTAAACTCCCTCTTACGAACACACACGCCTTCTGTAAGATGCCATGTACACCCATCATTAGTTACCGACGTTTCGGGGGAGTTTGCCCACTCCATCGTCGGGATAAAAGAAGTCGAAGAAGAGCAAATCTTCAGCCAATGTTTTCTAATGTTACCACTGGGAGGCAGGAGACCTTCGTATGACCTCTGTGACGACTACACACACTAAATCACACAACAGCGAGGACAACGCTGTCCCTGCTCATTCCATGCAGATGTATGTGGCAGTGGCACTACATCGGGGAGGGGAGTCGGGATAGTTCAGTCGGTATAGAAACATGCTATGGACTCGACGGTCCGGGAATCGAATCCCAGTGGGGTCAAGATTTTCCGTACCGTCCACATCGGCCCCGATGCCCAGCCAACCTCCTTTAAAAGGGGTATCGGGTCCTTCCCACAGCTAAAGCGGCCGAAGCGTGTTGTTGACCACCCACCTCCTTCCATTGCCGGGTTGTGAATGGGTAGGAGCTATATCTCCACCTACCCCTACATGCCTGCCTAACAGTATCACTGGATGGCCTTTACCTTTTACTAGATAAAGGTGCGTCGCCAGCTTCCCCGGGGACAAAACCTCGGTACTGACTGATTGGGTGGAAAGAGAAAAACGCTCGCCCCTGCCGGAAATCGAACAGTTAGTGGGTTTTACAGCCCATAACCCTGTCATTACTTTGTCATGGCGCGACAGCCCCTAGCAAGCCATGGCCTCTCACTATTGGGGCTTCGCGATCGCACTCCACTCGGTAGGGCTTCTCTGGACGAGTGATCAGCCCTGCGCAGAGACCTCTACCTGACAACACACAACATTCACCAGAGACAGACACCCATGCCCCGGCCGGATTCGAACCCGCAATCCCAGAAAGAAAGCGGCCGCAGACCCTCGCCTTAGACCGCGCGGCCACTAGTTTTTACGTTCAGTAAATAAAATTAAAACCGGAGTGTCACTTTGGAAGGACTACAAGTGTGTTTTACAAAATGTCACACCCTACAGATTGAGTTCAAGAAAAATTTTAAATATTAAATTTCACATAGTGCATAAACATTGGGGCCGGCACGCCCGGAAAAAATGAGACCACTACAACTGCCAAAATTTACGGTTTTATGAGGCGGCTCTTTAACCTTTCAGACCAGGGATGTAACTACCAGGCCTATCCCGCGAAAGTAAACAGTTAAACCATGTTAACAGCAGCTTTGGCTTCCACAGCAGCCATAAACCTTCTCAGGAACTTTCGCAAAGTCACCATAAAGCCCCCCGTTAGTTCTGCCATGTCCGTCAGCCAGTCCGTCTGTCTGCATGTATCACAGCTCAACTCCCTCTGAACCAATTTTTCACAACATATGACTTAGAGACTTCTAAGAAAATCTGTCAAGAAACTCCAAATTTGATTAAAATTTCACAAAATATATCATGCACTTTGCATGTAGACTAAGTGCACTCCGTACTGCTGGCACTGACATATGTAGCGCAACAACACAGAAAATGCACGTGTGTGCCTCCATGGCAAAGTGGCAAAAATTTCAAAATTTATTGCACTGTTGACAGCAAAATACTCTATGTATAACAATTCAAAGGGAACATACCGTCCTCTTTCCATAGCAACAATCGTTACGCAAACATACCACAATGTTACAAGTACATTGGCTACCTTGTTTCTTACAAACTGACCAGCTGCAGCTTAATCATTCTAAATGTTTGATATCTCAACAGAAGAAACAAGACAGAAAATGTGTGTAAAACATTACCACTGGGGTGCGTTTGGATCATTGCACTGTTATGACCCTAACTGTAGTTATGTTATGTACCTGTCTTGAAAAGAAATCATGTTCCAATCAATTCTTTGCACATTTATTCCTACATATTCTACCAACTATGGAACCAATGCTCATTCATGGTGTCCTAGTATAGGTAGTGTGAAAGAACAGATAGAAATGATGCACAATTCACAGCACAATTTTTCAGGTCCTGGACATATGATCACCTAACAGACTGTATGTGTCATTGCTCATTGGCCTTAATTACCTGGCACACAAACTGCCCCTATGTGGTGCCCTGTCAAGTTTAGTTTGTTCACAACGTCCTTGGCCTAAGTGTGCCATATTCCTTACGACTGTCTTGTAAAATGTACAATTTTTTAGAAGAAATTATGTCACAAAGGTGTATTAATGCCCTCCATTAATTTTTCTGAAGCTCTTTTCAACCAACAGGAATTTCAAAATACATCATCATAAAGGTACATAGGTCATGCAGAGCGTTACTTTTGTCAGATTTTGAACACAAATGAATTTTCTTGACAGATTTTAATAAAAATAACTACCACAAAATTTCATGAAAATCCATCCACTGGGGACTGAGTTGTTCCATACAGATAAATGAATAGACATGGCAAAGCCACTAGTCTCTTTTCAAAGCTGCTGTTTGAATAAGCCTAGAATTCAAGTATCCCAGATGAACATGTTGTTGACAGGTGACTCTAAAACCTGTAACACATACAATCCAAACCGCATTCCAATGTACAGAACAACAAAAGGCTAACAGCAGGTTTAACATAAATCAGCAATATTATTATAACAAATACGACTGTGATGCCTCAAACTAAGCACAGGTTAATAAAAACAAAATCTCTTCCTTTAATTTCATACATTAAAAAAATCATTACACTGTCACACAATGATGAAAAGATATTGAAGAACGACTAGATACAACTGGCAGCAAGCTTGTGCATGCTTCTCAATTTCAGAAATGAGAAAAAAATTAGTGCAATATGTACACGTCATGACATAACGATGTTAAAAAAGCTGATGTTGCAAAGCTTTCCACATTCAAGACATGCTTTCACCATGTGAAAGACAGCAAAACGAAACCCACAAAACACACTTCAGCACCATCAAGTGTCCTGCATGTCACAACTTGCTAGCAAACCCAACCTAACCCCATTACAATGTTCATATAAATATGTTCCCACCTCTATATAATAAAAACATCAGTCTGTAACACACAGGAGAAACTTCCCAGAAGTTGCATCTGCATACATTTCTTAACCTTAGGCCTATACATTAAAATGCAATGTGCTGGAAATCCTATGGGAATGTTTGGCAGTCCAACTGAAGCAATCTCTTCATGCTTGCATATATATATTGCTTCAGTTAATACTTCCCTTAACGTGGCAGTGTCCCACTGACATGTGTCTTCGCAGTCTTTGGCACTTTAAAGTGTCTGTCACCAAACCTACCACCCGGTCCAGTGAATTGGAACATTAAACAAAAACAGACAACATAAAGGGCATGACCAACAAAAACAAGCCAATGCACCTTTTCATGTTTCCACCACACTTTGAGATTTGCAATGTGTACAGTAAACGCTTTACCTTCCCTCAATTAGAAGCAAGCACACGACTCTAGATACACTTGATATATTTTAACTATAAGAACCATGGATGTCAGTAAATGCTGGTAAATATTACCATTTGTTGTAAGGACTGTGGCAGCAGTAACTTGAACATAACTGCAAAATCATGACACAATTACTCACAATTGCATTGGAAGTTGAATGATATTCACACTGAACTTTTGGGTCCATTTAGATCATGAACATTTATTCACCACGTATGACTTTATTAGCGTTAATTACTAAAGTAATCTCGAACCAATAATAATGTGTTCATGCCTCACTGTTTGATACAACAGTTCTCAAACAGTGCAAAAACCTTCCTGCAAAATAGAGGCACACAACACTTGCATTATATTCCTTACATTGTACTTCCACATCACTTAATCTACACTGATGTTATAAGCACCAAATAACTGTACTGTTACAGTACAAAAACAATGCAATACAACTTTCGGTAATGTAAATTCAGATACATTCGGAATAACATCTTTTTCAAATAAAAAATTGAAAAATGTATACCCTCTGTTGAAACTTGCATTCATTTCAGGTTGAGCACATCAGATCCGTCTTGTAAAGCAATCTAGCAATTTTGACATTAAACATTCAGTACAATAAAAAATCTTATGTTCTCAATTCACGGTCTCAAAACATAAGCCAAATTACATGACACCAGGGGCAACTCTTCCTGACTTGAATATTGGTGCCATAAATACTCCATCATCATATCATATGAAGTCTACTTATGCATGTTCCACTCAAGTTTCAACAACATACATAAATAATCATTGGCACCTAACACAGATACTGTGATCAAATAAAGGAGGGTAAGATGGGATGGAAATGCACCATGCATGAGGTGACACTAAAAATGAATACAAAATTCTAGTTGTAAATCTTTAACATACAATAATACAATATTGCTTGACATGACTGAGGAAAACCACACAAAAACCTCAGCCAGAAAGGTCAGTGTTCCAGCCAAAATTCAAAGCCGGATTAAAATAATTCAGAACAAGTGGATATAGTGAGGAACATCTGGGGTCAACAAAGTCACAGAATTTCTTGAACCTGATTTTTTTTTTCAGGTGACAAGTGTATGTTAGTTCTGTGTTCATCTTTGCAGTTTCACGGATAAGTGGGTGAGGAAGGAAGTTGCAGTTAAAGTATATACTACTATGGGTATCATATCAAAATTATAGAATAAAAGAGGCTGGTATGGTAAAAAAAGATGCTGGAGTAAAGTGTAAATTGAAATTTTTTATAGCTTCTACATATTTCTCTAGCTAACTTGGTGATTAGGCAAAAAAAAATTGAATATACTCTCTGTGTAGGTAAAGACTACTCTCTCCCAATTCCTATGTACCAACCCCATGAAGGTCTAGAATTGCTGCCAAGGTCATACACAAAATGCAGCCAGACATGTTTAAATATACCTGAATTTGGTTTGGATCTGTGAGAAAAGGCTGCTGGCTGGAGAGAATCTTTGGGCCTAAGAAAGAGGCTGGTAAAAACGGCATAAAAAGACTCATCTTCTCCACCAATAACACCAATACCGTTTAGGGTGATAAGAGAGATGAGGATGAGATTGGATGTGGGGGTGGGAGGCTTGTATCATGCCAGAGATTGGAAATGCCTACAAAATTTCCATAAAAAAAACTGTGAAAGAAAGGGCCTGCATGGAACACATAGGCATATATAGGAGGATAATACTACAACAAATCTTAATGCATAGGGTGGGAAGGTGTGGGCAGGATTCACCTAGCTTTGTGCAGGGGCCAGTAGCATTCTCTTTTTTTATTTATTATTAACTGGTTTAAGATTGGATGAAAATTACTGAACAGGAAAGAATGTTAAAGGTGGCAAGTGTGGCCTACTAAAGGCACTATCACAGCACTTTTCCAAACAGATGTAAAAAACACACAAATCCTCAGGAGGCTAGCTAGTTTCTGGATGAGATAGGAACCATGCCAAATGCAAACACTGAGTGCTCACTACTTGACTGACAGAGACATTTGGTGGAAGGGCTTTTGAATGCAGTAACAAGCCTTCAGGTTCCAAAAAGTTGAGGGATTTCTCAAGCTAAACGACTATCAGCGTCTCAGTTAGGACTCAGTTCCACATAATTAATGAGTGTGTGTAAGCTATGAGCAATTATGTTTATCACCTATTCATTCCAGCAAGTTACATGAACATATCTGTAGTCATGGTAACTGTAAACATTTTGTTTCAAATATGTAATTATAAATACTACACATTTAATTGAACAGAAGACAAGTCGAAATTCAACTTCAGTTCAAGATTTTTTAAATTTTATATTCAGATCATAATGTAAGAATCTTAATGATGCAAAAAAATATTAAGTTCATAAAAATATAACCTACTGAGAAGAAATATATTTAAGATCTGTGGCTACAAGCCATTCCTCTAGCAAGTTATTCTAATATCAGTTAGTAATACACTTGGCACTTTAATTGTCATGTATAAATTCCCAAGACTATGTTTACAGCATTTCAGAACCATAAGTTTCATTTTCAGTGCAACATAATGCTGACACATTAAACATTAATGTTTTACCTCTTTGTGAGAGACCGAATTTCATGCCATACAAAACAAGACAAGCATGCACACTCACAGTTTCTAGTCTGAGTACGGATTGCTTTAAAGTGCTACAGCAGCTTGATCCTCTAAACAAAATAAATTAAAGACAAGAGTTATGATGTGATTCAAACGATTCAGAGTAATCTGGAAAATCCAAAACTACACCCTGGGAAAGTCAGATTTAACCATCCACAGGACAGTAACACTTTTTCACAACACGTGAACTTCAAACCAACAGACAACATGCACATCAGTTAGCACGAATAAGCATGTGTGCATGTGCATGCGCATGCACACACACACACACACACAGCACTTGGTCACTGACAGACATGTACTACAGGCCATATCATACGTCACCTTGCTGTGCAATCTACCACTGTCACGTTACTGTGCAATAATAAAAAACCATGAAAATATATGGTGCAGTCTGGGGAGAATCACTGTGATATCAATCACAAGGATTAATGAAGATTCCTTCTCCATTCTGACTTACACATCTTCTTGCCCCAGGGAGGTACAAGAGATTTTTCTCTACTACAAAATGTCCAGACTGGTTCTGGCACCCAGACAGCCTCCTGTTCAACATGACCTAGGATCCTAACCTGGGGGTAAAGTGCCCTGGGCATGACCTTGACCACTCACCTTCATCTAATGCCAAGGTTAAGAATGAGTGGAGCTATACCTCTTTTCTGATATGCCTTCACAGCATGGACATGGACAATTTTTCCTTTTTTAACTTTCATTTGGTCTATCCCCCTAGTCGTCTGCACCAACCACATGGACTCCTCGTCTATCGCATCTCCATTCTGATTTACATATCTCCTTACATTTGATTTCTCCATATAGTCCTTGACCACTCAGGCCACTTCAACTCAATGCATTCCTTCTCCATTCCCAGTTATGTATCTTCCTGCACTTCGCCTCTCCAATGACTAATTCACATGAAGTATTCCAAAATATTATATGATCAACCACACAAAACACAAGTCCATGTCCTTACGGTAAGCCTAATTTCACCATATATCAATGAAACAATCAGACTATATGCAATGGTTTATTATGGTAATCTAAAAAAGCTTTATATATCACCATAATAGAGCATTGCGTACAGACAGATTGTTTCATTGAAATATCTGTAGTGACACAACAGGGATGACACACATTATAACTAATTTCACCAACTTTTCTTATCTTGTTACTAATTTCAGATCTTGTCCAATGTCCTGGTTTCATGTTGTATCCCTTCTAGTTTACTCCTTAATATTTTTTAGAAACTTTATCTGCAAATCTGCTTCCATCTCTTGTAATTGATTTCAACATTTCTGGTCCACATGCCAAAAGAGGCAATCAGTATTACACATACACACACAAGCACACATGCATGCACACACACACACACACACACACACACACGCGCGCGCAAAGTAAGATTTGTTTTATCTAGACACTGATACTCCAGAAATCCTCACAGTTCAAAAAATGAGGAAAGTAATACCAAGCCTGGAAGCTCCACCAGTTATAACACTCACTACATATATAGATTCAGTGACTTTCTTTTGTGTTATATGGCCTTTACTGAGCACAATGAGCTACTATTATAATGGCTTCAAAATATGCCAAGGTGAGGAAACAAGGTACTGTTGGCAAGAGGAAACACGTAACATACACGAATCGTCAGAAACTTATAACAATTACAATAGTGAGGAGACTGGAAAGTGGCTATAGCCAAAGTGTGGTTATGGCTTCTTACATCAGATCATCAACTATCTATGACATAAAGAAACTCAAAGACCAATTACAATCATTTATGGTATCAAGTGAAAGCATGAAGGACCTTTTCAAGTGACAGACTTAAAAAACAGCCTAAATCATTGCAATTGGAGAAGGTGTATTAAAATGGTTTACAGCAGCGTGTTCCAAATGAAAACCAGTGACTGAGGCTACAATTACTTAAAAAGATTAGCCTTTTTATGGTGAAAAGAAAATACCTGACAAGTGCTCATTGTATTGCGGCTGGCTGAGAAATTTTAAAGAATGTCATGGCATTAGAAACCCGGATAATAGTGGTGAAGTGATGTCTGTTGATGCTGAAGCTGCAGAAGAATACAGTATAGTATAGGTCACTATTGGTAATGACTGATAATCCTCATCATTAGATAATCTGGCACCTCTCTGGTCCTGTGGGGGCCTGATTACAGGAATTCTACAGCAGTTGGTCATGGTGACCATTGCTATTTGTTATCTGTGGCAATCAAGCATGTGTGTCATGGTTACAAGGTGCATTATGAACATGTTTTTGTGCACTTAATGATAAAAAATAATCACATAATGTAGTGTTTATGACAGCATAAAAGAGGGCAGTAAAATAGTCATTATAAAAAAAAAAAGTAATTTGAGCAAATGCCAGCAAACTAACACTTCTGTAAGTCATTTAACATTTTGTGTGTTTCATTTCTGTAATCATATACATCAAGCTACATTGTCAGATTACTAAGCTTCAGTACATTAGTAGTTTCTGACAGTAAATAGCATGTCTAAATTTCATTAAATAGAGAGCCGACTGCTGAAGTTTACAATAAAATACTTCTAATAATAAGTTGAGATAAATAATTCAATAACTAAAATTTATAACTTGCTCACAGCACTAACACATGTATGCACAACACATACAACACACACATGCGCATGCACACACATTCACTTCTACAGTAATTACTGCTGTCACACACTTCTGTGACTTTGCTCTGGGTACTCAGTCAGCTTAACACCATGGCTGCTTTACCCCAGGGGACAGAGGCCATAGTATCCATTGAATAGGAGGCTGGGTGGGCTGCAGAACCAACACTTAAGATTAGAAGAAGAGAAAAATTTCTTGCCGCTGCTGTGAAGTGGAACCATGATTCTTTGGATGATGACTTTACCAACTAGACTATCCTGGCTCCAACACTACACATTTTAAGAAACTACGTTTATCATTCAGTCTCAACTAACACCATGCCTGAAGTAAGGTATTACAAGCAAGAATGGTTGTCTGAAAATAAAAGGTCCTCATTCGAAATGCATCTTACAAAATAACGGAAGCACAGATCTGTTTGAGATTCAATAATTATTCCACGCACTTTCAAATAATCTCACACTTTTCTGAATATTTCCATGTATACATCAAGTAAATATGTTGGATTTGTAACAATCCTGCAGTTCAGACCCATTCAGTGAAATCTCATAGTTGAGATCTAGGTTTTACTTCAAACTCTAATTCACTTATATTGCAACACACCAGACTAGACATTAAATGTGAAGTTGATTAAAATGTCAGCATGAGGAACCTCACATAAAAATGGATGTATCAGTCAAGTGCTGCTCACATGATTCTTAATTATTCCATTTGATGGATAATTTAACTAAAAAAACAAAACTGACATCCACAGTTGCAATAAATACCACTAACTTACAAAAGAATTGTGTTAAAATTTACACATAAAATGGATACATACTTCAAAAATTAATTGCTAATCAAAGGCAACTTTTCTGATATATTACATTGTCACCAGTCTTGCCTTGGTGCCATTCACACTTAAAGGTCAATAGATCAGATCACATCCATATGTACATAACTATTGTATGCATTACAACACAGAAATTTACAATTACAGCACCTCCTTTAATACAAAACTATAAATTATTACTAAAAAAAAAAAGACTCAACAAACAAGGAACTTCCTTTGGCATCTAAACACATAACAATTACTTACTGCATATTCTAACTGATGGATGACAGAACACATACTTTGGAATGTGCTCTTTATGTAGCAGTTCAGCATTAAGTAACCTCATTTAGCCAAATGGGACACCTGTGTACTATCACGGGGAACTCTTCAAGGACGAGACACATAGCACTGTCCTACACAGGTGCAGGCATGGATATTTAACAAGCAAAAACAAATTCAGCTGTTAAAAGCTACACGGGGATTTAAAGACTAGATGACAAAGGTTAAACATAAATGAGGATACTCCTTATGTTTATCCTTTGCATCATGCCAATACATCATGTGTATACACTACACCATCCAAATGTAGAAAATTCCCATAATAAGCAAATCTTCTCATAACCTCCACATACTTCAGATCAATTCAGTCATTACCATTCTCTCTACAAACACAAGGAAATATGGTCTTCAATTTAACATGTATAATACATATGCAATTCAGATCATACTCAACTGCAAGATGTAGTAACTCACATGTGCATGCATTAAGCCAACAGCCACTTAATATTCACAAACACTCTATGTATACACAGCTGTTACACAGCAGTATGTATTACAATACAATTTTAATACAGTCTAATAACAGTGACAAACACTATACATAAAGAGTGTTCAAATATAATTATTTTAACTCTACACTTTGTAACAGCTTAGCTGTAAACATTATTTAACAACTATGTGCAAGTTCCTGTCTAATTTTACACTTGCAAGTTAGTACATCTTGAAATTAGTCAGGATTTTAATTGTGTTATGTGCATATATTTAAAACCAATGACCATATTCCCTTGCATGTGTAAATAGGCACTTTTCAACATTTGCTGATCTTACAAGCAAGTGGTCCACTTTGTCAGGTCATGAACTCAGCTGCAATTTTAACTGCTGTTACACTGAGAAAGGGTATGAAAAAATTGCTCAACAACTTTTCTGGATATCTTCCATTATTATTATGACACTGCCTTTCATGTCAAAATATTGTATCTGAGAGACTCAAATAAGAAGACTGGCAATGTACGTAAAACATAAGAGTGAGGCGCATTTGTGCAACCATTACTGCAGTGGAAAAGCAATGAGTATTACATATTTTGAGTGTGTGTTTGTAGCCTTGGGTATCCAGCATGCAATGCACAAATACCATATTGTCACCTGTGGCCTGTCCAGCACAGCAGTATTTTTCCACATTATCTCATAAACGGCACAATTTTTTTAAAAAAAATGGTACTGTACATAAAATGTGTGTTTTGATTTTATCTACAATTTATGTCTGCAACATTTCTCATTCTATGCAGAACTAAGTGAGATTTGTTAAAAAATGTACACTGGTCTTCATATACATTACCAGTTTTCTTGTCAGATTTTAATGAAACATTAGTTCTTGACAGCTTTTCAAAAAATACTCAAATATCAAACATCATGCACATCTGTCCTGTGGGAGCTGAGTTTTTTTGTATGGACAGACAAGACGGACAGCCATGACAAAGCTAGCAATCGCTTTTTGCAATTTTGTAAATGTGTCTAAAAACATGGCCAAGGAATAATGAACTCCAGTAAAAGGAGGTTCTTTTTAGTTAATGAAAAAAAAAAAAAAAACAGACCTGTCACAGAAAATGTGGAATACACTGAAAAATTACATAAAGATATATAGTAAGGTAATGTTAAATGACAGATACAAATCAAATGCTAAAAATACAACAAACGCAGTGCAGCAAAGCGGCAAATAAAAAAATAAGGAAATTGGAATATCAGTATTACATAAGAAGAAAACTGAAATAAATTTGGGATCCAACAAATTAGCTGGTCCGAAAATTACTGCAAAGTTACTTAAGTCATATTTCATTGAAATAGTAGAGGAAATGACAGAATGAAACGGTGAGGCATATGAAATATGCCAAAGGACAGAGGTAAAATTAAATACATGTGTGGAAATCATGTTCTTCAAGCCAGTCTCAAAAGACAAAGTAGAAAATGTGATAAAGTAATAAAATTTTAAACTACACAAGACAGTGATTAGATTCATCAGTAATGCGAGGAGAATTACTTCGAGGAAACTGTGTATTACATAAAATTACACACAGGTAAGTTAGAACCTAATTCATTTAGTTAGGCAAGATTATAACACATGTCAAAGATTATATTTTCGATCTCAATTCTGTAGAATTGATACGTTTGAAAAAATGTAAATAATGTGGAGGCAAAATTATATAATAAATTACAACATCAATCAAAGAATTTAAAGAATACACAACTTTTCAGAATTAAACTGAAATTGCTGTTATCGCAACAGTCCTCCTATTCAGTAGAGGATCATTTGTCTTACAAAATTTTAACACGAAAAATGTAGTTGTATATAAAATAAGGACTTCTTTTAGCGAATTATAAATTGAAAGAGGTAGTGAACTATTGTATATTCGAAGTGTGGTACAAAAATTCACTAGTTCACTCTAAATGAGTTAACAATGTGATATTATAACAATATTATAACTTCACATATCACTGGAAATTGTTAATACATTATATCCTTTTCATCTAACACTGTAGTGACAAGTACAGTGACAGATACGAACAAGTGTATATACACAGTTTGATGTGTCCTATACAAATTTTGTCAAGGAAGATGAATAAAATACAATTACAATTAACAATTTCAAAACTAAAAAGATATCAGAAAATCCCTTATTACAAACTGTTCAGTCATTCCTCAGCCTTTAACTGTTTCTGAAATCAAATTCTGCACTATTTTGGCTTCCAATATGCTGCATCTGTTTCAAATTTCTATTCCCAACACCTGTCACTTTCAAATGTTTAATTCCCATTTTGCCTGCAACATTAACAAGAACTCTTGTATACATTCTGTGATGCTTGCTTGATGGTCCTGAAGCACACACTTATTCAGTATAAGTATGCTGTATGTGACAGACACATCTACAGATTTTCACAGTTTTAGCAGTGCTGACCCACATGTTCTGCTGGATAGCATGACAGAGTACTGCCACAATGTGCATATATGGTGCTGCAAAACTAAATAACGCATTCCAGTTTTGAATGGCTTAACTGCTCCCTTGCAGAGCATATCAGTAGCTGAATTTTAATGTACAATCACTGGGAAATGCAATCCATAAGCAAGCAAAATTTCAGGCCAGGCTTCCACCTGACCAACTGGACCACTACCTCATAAGTCACAACACATGGTTACAATAAAACCCCCCAAATTGTGATAATTTATGTTTTGATGGTATAATATACACAAAAGATGAATGACCACTCTAGAGAATAACTGGAGTATAGCAGTCAATTTATATGACAGTTGCAAGAATTCAAGATGGAGAAGACAATAGACTCTGAGGTATATTTGCAGGTGTATAATGTTGATACACAAGCATACTTCATGATGTAATTATAAATTTGTATTGTAATGCACACAGGGAAGGTGCTGCACTGAACAGTATTATACACTAGATGCAGTTCTCTGGGTGTTGGCTGGATGACTTACGGGACTTGCATTTTGTGTCTCCTTTGGCTGTAGGATCAATGCTGACTTTACGAGGGTTACCCAAAGTCACCAGTGCTGATGCCACTGCCAGACCTGCTGTAACAAATGAAAAAGCCAATACTTCAATGTCATCTACATATGCATAAGTTTGTTCATTCCATGTGTCTGAAAGTATAAGTAAAATCTCAGTTACAGTATATTAAAAATCAGAAAGTACGTTTATATGGCATAAAACTCAGAGTCATTAATTCAATTTTTGGAATGGATAGTATCATAATATTCAAATATAAGATATGAATCTCAATGCTCTTCATACTGAGCATTAATCTTTACGCAACGGGATTTAAATGGCTACAGTCAACCTTTGCGTACGACGTTATTTTCGCTTGGCATTTAAATTTTTGTACATGGTTTACAAAAAACTTTATTATTTCAGGAACCAAAAAAGATTTAATAATGGATTAAACGGCATTTTTTGGGAAATAAGACAGAGCCATAT